>OLPO01000010.1_pt1 | contig 222423 bp, 90 predicted proteins | sample 1672831 | NCBI WGS metagenome assembly OLPO01 (sample SAMEA3136728, study PRJEB25190) | human gut metagenome | reverse complement strand
CGCCACTGGTGTTCCTCCTAATATCTACGCATTTCACCGCTACACTAGGAATTCCGCTTTCCTCTCCGATACTCAAGGCTGTCAGTTTCAATCGCAGCCCCGGGGTTAAGCCCCGGTATTTCACGACTGACTTGACAGTCCGCCTACGCGCCCTTTACACCCAGTAAATCCGGACAACGCTTGTCACCTACGTATTACCGCGGCTGCTGGCACGTAGTTAGCCGTGACTTTCTCACAAGGTACCGTCACTGTCTTCTTCCCTTGCGACAACAGTTTACAATCCGAAGACCTTCTTCCTGCACGCGGCGTTGCTGCGTCAGGGTTGCCCCCATTGCGCAATATTCCCCACTGCTGCCTCCCGTAGGAGTCTGGGCCGTGTCTCAGTCCCAATGCGGCCGATCAACCTCTCAGTTCGGCTACAGATCGTTGACTTGGTGAGCCGTTACCTCACCAACTATCTAATCTGACGCGAGTCCATCCATAAGCGATAAATCTTTCATAATCAAGTCATGCAACTTAACTACAATATGCGGTATTAGTCCACGTTTCCATGGATTATCCCCCTCTTATGGGCAGGTTACTCACGCGTTACTCGCCCGTCCGCCACTTTCCTCTTTGAACGTCACTCCGAAAAGTTCTGTTCAAAGATTCTCGTTCGACTTGCATGTGTTAGGCACGCCGCCAGCGTTCGTCCTGAGCCAGGATCAAACTCTCGTTTAAATGGTTATATTTAAGCTTTCGCTCTTATATACTCGATTGTTTGTTAGCTCTTAATTACTAACTGACTTCTCTTCGTAATTTTTATCCGAATTTCTGTCATAAAAAACTCAATAGTTATTTGGCATTTGTGAACCACGAATATCCTCAGGCTACCGCCTGATATACCTGCGTTTTGTGCTTACGCACAACCGTATGCTCCTCGCAACTTTTACAAGTTGCTTCTGCATACTAACTCCGGTATATGATTCGCGTTTGTTTCACAAACGCTTGACATAAAACCTGCACTATTTATCTTTCAATGTACATGCTCTCTTGCGACAGCTTGTTTATTCTATCACATCGTTTTCAGTTTGTCAAGACTTTTTTAAAAGTTTTTTGAAAAAGTTTTTAACTTCTTCTCAACCCCGAACACTTCTCTTCCCGTGTTCTTTAGCCCTCTCAACTGACGACTTGATTATTATACACTCTATTACCCCTTTTGTCAACACTTTTTTTCATTTTTTTTGAAGTTTTTTTCATTATACTATATATTGTGGATTATTTCTTATTATATACACTATTTGCGTCGATTACAATAAAAAAAGAACTGTAACAAATCGTTACAGTTCTCAAAAAATTATTTTCTTCCGTAATTATTAATAATCAACTCAACAAAATCTTTATTGCTGCTTGTACTTCTCATATACTGCAAAAAGCTGACAATAGTTTCGGTATTTGAATTTCTGCCAAGCTCACGTCTTATAATCCAGCAAGCCTCTTTTTCACGGTCATTAAGCAAATCTTCTTCACGTCTTGTACCCGACTTCAAAATATCAATAGCAGGGAAAATTCGTTTTTCCTGAAGATTTCTGTCGAGTTTCAATTCCATATTACCCGTACCCTTAAATTCTTCAAAAATAACATCATCCATTCTGCTGCCCGTTTCAACAAGTGCCGTTGCCAAAATTGTAAGACTTCCGCCCTCTTCTATATTACGAGCCGCACCAAAAAACTTTTTCGGCTTATACAATGCGTCCGGATCAAGACCGCCGGACAAAGTTCTTCCTGTCGGCTGAACTGTCAAGTTATATGCTCTTGCAAGTCTTGTGATTGAATCAAGCAAAATTACTACATCTTTTTTCTGCTCCACAAGTCTTGACGCTCTTTCAAGCACCATTTCCGCAACCTTACAATGATTTTCGGGCATTTGGTCAAATGTAGAATATATAACTTCACCGTCTATTGAACGTTTTATATCAGTAACTTCTTCCGGTCTTTCATCTATTAAAAGTACTATCAATTTAATATCGGGATAATTTTCGGATATAGATTGAGCAATTTGTTTTAATATAGTAGTTTTACCTGCCTTGGGCGGTGCAACTATCATACCTCTCTGACCTTTTCCGATTGGTGCGATTAAATCTATAAGTCTTGATGCGGTTCTTGTTCTGTCACCTGTATCAAGGCTTATTTTTTCTTTCGGATATATCGGTGTAAGACGTTCAAACGGTCTGCGTTTTAAAGCAATTTCAAGCGGGTCACCGTTTATAGTCTTTACAAACAGTAACGGAGAAAACTTATCTTCATCTTGTGAAGGTCGGCAATCACCGACAATCTCGTCACCGGTCTTTAAATTAAATCTTCTTATTTGTGTAGGTGACACATATATATCGTTTTTGCCCGACATATAGTTCTCCATACGAAGAAAACCAAAACCGTCTGTCATTACGTCAAGCACACCCTTTACTTCAACCGCGTCTGCCGGACGTTCACGTTTTTTCGGTTGCACTTTCTGTTTTTCCTCATTTGCAATCTGTTCACGTTTTTCGCGAATCAATGCAATTATTTCATCTTTTTTTAAAGCTGAAATTTTTTCTATTCCAAGACCTTGCGCTATTTGTTTCAGTTCATCTTTAGTCTTACGTTCAAGTTTAACTCCGTCTTTCATATACTTGCTCTCTTTCTATTATATATTACCTACATTATATTTTAAATGATTTGATTTGTCAACCTTACAAAAAAACGCATTCCATATAAGAAATGCGTTTTTTGTATAATCATTTGTTCTTTAGTCGTCTAACATAACTGCACCTTGAATTGCAGAAGAAACCATCTTTGAGTATCTTCTCAGATAACCTGTCTTAACCTTTGGTTCAAGCGGAGTCCAATTTTCTTTACGCTTAGCCAATTCTTCTTCGCTGACCTTAAAGTTAATCTGGCATTTATCTATATCAATAGAAATAATATCGCCGTCTTGTACAAATGCGATAGGGCCGCCTTCAACAGCCTCCGGTGAAACGTGACCGATAGCCGCACCTCTTGTAGCGCCTGAGAAACGTCCGTCTGTAATAAGAGCAACGTCCTTATCAAGTCCCATACCGCAGATTGCAGATGTAGGAGAAAGCATTTCTCTCATACCCGGTCCGCCCTTTGGACCTTCGTAACGGATAACAACAACGTCACCCTTTACAATCTTACCTGTATAAATAGCCTCAATAGCCTCTTCCTCACTGTTATAAACCTTTGCAGGGCCTTCGTGCTGCAACATTTCTTTTGCAACGGCACTTCTCTTAACAACAGAGCCGTCAGGAGCAAGATTACCCTTTAATACGGCAATACCGCCTGTTTGGCTGTACGGATTATCTATCGGACGGATTACGTTATAATCAAGTACAGTGCAGTCCTTAATATTTTCGCCCAAAGTCTTACCTGTTGCGGTAATTGTATCAAGCTTTAACAAATTCTTCTTTGAAAGCTCGTTCATAAGTGCCTGAACACCGCCTGCCGCATACAAATCCTGAACGTGATGTTCGCCTGCAGGAGCAAGATGACATAGGTTCGGTGTTTCTTTACTGATTTCATTTGCGTAATCAAGTGTTATAGGTGCTTTTGCCTCATGTGCTATTGCAGGAAGGTGCAGCATAGAGTTTGTACTGCAGCCAAGTGCCATATCAACACGAAGTGCATTATAAATTGAATCCGGAGTAATAATATCTCTCGGCTTAATGTTCTTTTCAAGAAGTTCCATAATCTTCATACCTGCATGCTTTGCAAGACGTATTCTTTCAGAATAAACAGCAGGAATTGTGCCGTTACCCGGTAAAGCCATACCAAGGACCTCACACAGACAGTTCATTGAGTTTGCAGTAAACATACCCGAACATGAACCGCATGACGGACAAGCCGCATTTTCAAGTCTTAGAAGTTCGTCCTCATCGATATTACCTGCTTTAAATGCACCGACTGCCTCAAATGCAGTATTAAGGTCACGATACTTGTCTTTATAATTAATTGAAAGCATCGGTCCGCCGCTTACTATTATAGCAGGAATATTTAATCTTGCCGCCGCAATAAGCATACCCGGAACGATTTTATCACAGTTTGGAATAAGTACAAGAGCGTCAAGACCGTGTGCAATAGTCATTGATTCGATTGAATCGGCAATAAGCTCACGGCTTGCAAGAGAATACTTCATTCCCTTATGTCCCATTGCGATACCGTCGCAAACACCGATTGCAGGAAATTCCAACGGTGTACCGCCGGCAATTCTTACACCTGTCTTTACCGCCTCTGCGATTTTATCAAGGTGAATGTGTCCGGGAATGATTTCATTCTTCGCACTTACAACACCTATAAGCGGTCTTTCGATTTCCTCATCTGTAAATCCGGACGCTTTAAAAAGCGAACGATGAGGTGTTTTCTCTAATCCTTTTTTTACTATATCACTGTACATTTCTTTTTCCTCCTTAGATTTTCATAAATAGTTGAAGTAATATATTATAATTATATAAATATTTTACTGCATATGTTTTGTCAATCATTTCATACAGATTGCTCTCTGCCGGTGCAAACATTGATACAAGTGCAAGCAACAAAAATATAATAAAAATTATATTTATCGTTGCAAAAATTCCACCCATAAATTTATTTACACCTTTTATAATCGGCGCTTCCGTAATACCGTTTATTATCATATACACCGCCATAAGTATAAGACGTATTATGATAAACAGTGCCACGCAGGCGATAACCGTCAAGCAAAGATTTGTAAGCCACATTACGGTTTTTTCGTTTATCGAATTAACCGCATTGTTGGTGCTGTCAATTTGATTTGTCATATCACTTTGAATAAACTCCGGCAAATTCAGTGTTTCGGCAATATCAACACCTCCGCCCTGCGGAATATTGACATTTTCCGCAATCTTTGTGCTTATGTTATTTGCCAAAGCCGAACCTGCAAGAAAGTTTACCGTAGGCGTTTTAAGTGCAAGAACAAGCACTATCGTTACAACCAATGCGACTATTTTCCAAACCGATTTTACAAATCCCTTTTTATAACCGATAACAAACGATATGACAAGCACTGCCAATAAAATAATATCAAGAGTTATATTCATGCCATACCCCCTTTATACGGTTACAACTTCAAGGCTGTTTGAATAAATCACCACAAAAGTTGTATCCGATACTATAATCAGATTTTTTATATCCATTGCGGCAGTATATTTTGACATTACTTTTGAATTTGTTTTTCCAAAATAAATATCTCTGCCTATGTTATAAAGTATATATTTTTTATTTATGTCTATAAAATCAGTAACGCCTATAAGGGTTGTACTGTTCTTTAAAAAACCGTTTTTGCTGTACAAATTCAGCATAGGTATATTACCGTCGTCAAATGCCAACAGTTTATTGCCGTTTGAGTCTATAGCCGAATGTGTGAGCTGTACATTTGAAAAATCGTTGTCATAAACAATTTTTCCGCTTGATGAAATTCCCGTAACCCTGTTGTCGCCAAACGCATTAACCTTATCACCCACGAACTGAAGTTCATATACAACGGTATCGGGCATTTCGATTTTTGCATAGCTTTCTGTTTCATTTACGTTAAAAAGCTGTACGGTTGTTTTTGCGGTTACATCGGAATTTAAAAGTGCCACTGCGACACTTCTCGACGCCGCCGAAATATCGGCACATATAACCGCGTCACTTCCCGACGCCCACGAGAATATTTGTTCGCCTGATTTATTATATACAGATATACCGCCTCTGTATGACGATTTATCCGTAACAACCACTACATCACCGTTTGAAGAAAGTTCCGCCGACATAACAGTATCGGGATCGTCTACGTCATATTGAAGTTTATTGTCAATGTACAAGCAAATTTTATTTCTGCCTTTTTCGGCAATTAAAATATAATTTCCGTCTACCTTTAATATCGGATCAACTATCGCCGTATCTATTTCCCACACGACAGTTCCCGTTCCATCAATATACGACATATGATTCATTTTTGCACATACAACACCGTTTTTGTACGGTACAAATTCAGTTTCATTCGCACCCTCAAAAGAAACAATTTCATTTGACTTTATTTCTGTGTTGTATTGTTCGTCAGGTTTTTGTGTTGGGTCGGGTAATTGATTTTTGTCTGTTTTACTCGTTTTAAATACTTTAGATATATTGTTTGAAAAATTATTTTTGTAATTTCCGATTATTCCTGTATCTATCATTATAAAAGCGATTACAACAATTATACCTATTATCACACCTATGATTATACCTTTGTGGTCTCCGATTTTTAAATCGTCAAAAAATCCGACATCCGTTTCATAATCGGGATAATCTGTATCATCATCGTAATTTACATTATTACTTAAAGTTTTTTCTTCTTCGGAATTATTTTCTTTATCTGCTTCTTCTAAAGCAAGCTCATCTTCCGGTTCTCCATCTACTTCTTCCGAAACAGGTTCTTCTTCGGTTTTTTTGGTTTCCTCACTTACTTCTTCCGAAACAGGTTCTTCCTTATCCGATACAGTTTCATCGTCTGTTTCCGTTATTTCATCATCCAATTCATCATCTGTTTCGGGTTCATCGTCAAATGTATTACGTTTTTCGTCCTCCGCATAATGTATGAGGTCACTTATCGAACTTTCATTTATTTCGTCATCGTTTTTCATCAGTAATACACCTCCTTCAGACAAAGGCCTTGCGGCGGAGCGGTTATACCTGCTCTTTCTCTGTCCTTTGAATTTATTATGTCTGTCATATCATTCGGATTAATCTTTCCGCCGCCGACAAAAACAAGCGTTCCCGCAATAATTCTTACCATATTGTAAAGAAATCCGTTTCCGACAACATCAATCGTTATTATATCCCCGTTTTTATCAACATCAAGCGAATAAATTTCTCTTACAGTTGTTTTAACCGAAAATCCGCTTGACGCAAAACCTATAAAATCATGTTCACCGATAAACGCCTTTGCGGCAATCCGCATTTTTTCTATATCCAAAGGATATTTATAATGCCACGAATATCTGTTCATAACCGCGTCGGGAAATTCACGGTTTAAAATTTTATAAACATATCTCTTTTTCACCGCACTGCTGTTTGAATGAAAATTTTCGTCAGTATCTTCCGCCTCAAAACAAACAATGTCATTCGGTAAATATGTGTTTAACGCATACGGCAGTTTTTCAGACGGTATTCTTGAATTTGTGAAAAAGTTGCATACATAGTTTTCGGCGTGAACGCCTGTATCTGTTCGTCCGCAGCCTGTCAAATGTACATCTTCATTCACAATTTTCTGAACGGCTTTTTTTACTGTTTCCTGTACTGTTATGTCATTTTTCTGTATTTGCCAGCCGTGATAATTAGTACCGTCATATTGAATTTTCAGTTTAATATTTCTCATTATACCATTTCCATTACTAAATTTCAATTAAAAATTCTACCGCCATAATAAGAGCAGCCGCCAAAACAAATACGATACTTGCTCCCAAATCGACTTTAGTCATATGCGTTTCTTTCATTTTTGTACGGTTATTGCCGCCGTTGTAGCACCTTGCCTCCATAGCCGTTGCAAGCTCGTCGGCACGTCTGAACGCATTTACAAAAAGCGGTACCAAAAGCGGTATCATAGCCTTTGCACGTCTTATTATATTTCCTGTTTCAAAGTCCGCACCTCTTGCCATTTGTGCTTTCATAATCTTGTCCGTTTCTTCGGCAAGCGTCGGAATAAATCTTATTGCAATAGTCATCATCATTGCAATTTCGTGTGACGGAACTTTTATTTTATTGAAAGGTTTTAACAGTTTTTCTATTCCGTCCGTAAGCTGTAAAGGTGACGTTGTAAGCGTAAGAAGTGACGTTCCCATTACAAGATACAAAAGCCTTATAACCATAAGTGAACCGGATTCGATACCCTCTTTTGTAATTTTTAAAGTAAACTTAAATATCTTCAGTGCCCACACCGTATCACCCGACGTCATAAACACATTAAGTACCGCCGTAAAAATAAATATCCAAAGCATTGGCTTTAAGCCTTTTAATATCATTTTAAAAGGTACACCGCTTATAAGAATTAATGTTATTGTGTAAATCGTAAATACGACATATGAAATCGGATTTTTTAAAATGAACAACAATACTATGTAAAGTATAGTCATTATTATTTTTACGGGCGGATTCATTTTATGGAGCGGTGAATTGCCCGGAACGTACTGTCCTATTATTATATCTTTAAACATTGCCGCCACCTCCGATTAATTTTTTAATTGCGTCCGCGGCATATTTTACCGTATAAATATGCTCGGGCAAATCATAACCGGCAAGTCGCAGTTTATCGGTAAGCAATGTTACTTGCGGTACATTAAGACCGATTTTCTGCAAATGCTCCGCTTGTGCGAACACCTCCGCAACCGTTCCCTGCATTTCAACGTGTCCGTCATTCATAACGATTACACGTTCGGCGGTTTTTGCAACGTCCTCCATTGAATGTGAAACGAATATAATTATCATTTCTTTGTTTTCTTCGTGAAGTTTTTTTATTGTTGCAAGTATTTCATCTCTGCCTTTCGGATCAAGTCCCGCGGTCGGCTCGTCAAGTATAAGCACTTTCGGATTCATTGCAAGCACACCGGCTATTGCAACCCGTCTTTTTTGACCGCCCGACAAGTCGAACGGCGAACGCGTTAAATGCTTTTCTTTAAGTCCGACAAGTGCGGCACTTTCTCTTACTCTTTTATCAATTTCTTCATCACTGAATCCCATATTTTTAGGACCGAATGCAATATCTTTATATACAGTTTCTTCAAAAAGCTGATGTTCGGGATATTGAAACACAAGTCCGACTGTTTTTCTGACAAGTCTTAAATCGGCTTTCGGAGCGGTAACGTCAATACCGTTAATAATAATTTTGCCCGAAGTCGGTTTTACAAGTGCGTTGAAGTGCTGAATAAGCGTTGATTTTCCGCTGCCTGTATGACCGATAAGTGCAACAAGCGAACCGTCCTCAATTTCAATATTTACATCATAAAGTGCTTGACGTTCAAAAGGCATTCCCTGCTGATATATATAATTAATGTTTTCTGCTTTTATCATCTTTTTGTTTCTCCCAAAATTCTTATAATTTCATCAAAACACTCATCAACAGTCAGCACATCATCTGAAATTTCTACCCCCATTTTACGAAGTTCATACGCAAGTTCCGTAACCTGCGGAACATCAAGACCGAGTGACTTTAATTTTTCAACATTTTTAAATACCTCTTTCGGCGTACCGTCAAGCACAATTTCACCATCGTCAATAACAACGGTTCTGTCCGCCTGTGCCGCTTCGTCCATATAATGAGTTATAAGCACAACTGTAATGTCTTTTTCTTCGTTAAGCATTTTTATCGTCTTTATAACTTCACTTCTGCCTTTTGGGTCAAGCATTGCTGTCGGCTCGTCAAGTATAAGTATTTCGGGATTCATTGCAAGCACCGACGCAATCGCCACTCTCTGTTTTTGACCGCCCGAAAGCTTTGACGGTGAACTTTGGGCATACTTTGTCATATTGACTATTTCAAGACACTCGTCAACACGTCTGCGTATCTCTTTAGGCTCAACACCGAGATTTTCGGGTGCAAACGCCACCTCGTCCTCAACCAGTGCCGCAACCATTTGGTTATCGGGATTTTGGAAAACCATACCTGCCGACTGACGTATATTAAATATGTTATTTTCGTCAGCCGTATCCATACCCTTTATATATACCTTACCGCCCGACGGCAAAAGTATAGCATTAAAATGCTTTGCAAGAGTTGATTTTCCGCTGCCGTTGTGACCGAGTACGGCGGTAAAAGAGCCTTTTTCTATTTCAATGTTAATATCCTTTAAAACTTTTTCCTCTTTTATCTCTCCGCTTTCCATATCTTCTTCACGGTAAATAAAAGAAAGATTTTTTGTTTCTATCATTTAATTTGTTCCTTTAAATTTATTTTGTACTGTAAGCAAAAAGTAGTGCTGTGGGCAAACTATAATAAAATTGTTCACAGTGCTGCTTTGCAGCTTATGGTGCTGTACGAGATGTACCGCCCTAAGCAAAAAGTAGTGCTGTGGGCAATTTTATTCTTGCCAGCGTCCGCTGATACCGCATGGGAGGACTAACCCGTTTGATTTCATTGTAAGTCCGATTTCGTCGGCAGTGATTTTACCGCCGTATTTTCTGCCTACGGTCATAGAGAGTACATTTATAAGCACTTGTGCGCTAAGACCTGTCGTATATGAATTTATAAGGAAAAATAACGGTTTATCCGAAAGAATTTTCATACATTCTTCAATTAACGGATAAAGTTCATTTTCAATCTTCCAAACCTCACCTGACGGACCTCTGCCGTATGACGGCGGATCCATAATTATTGCGTCATACTGACGACCGCGTCTGTTTTCACGCTGTACGAATTTAACAACGTCATCGACAATATATCTTACGGGTCTGTAGCCAAGTCCCGACGACACAACATTTTCTTTCGCCCAAGTTACCATACCCTTTGACGCGTCAACGTGTACAACTTCCGCACCTGCTTCAAGTGCCGCAACTGTTGCACCGCCTGTATATGCAAAAAGGTTAAGTACTCTTATAGGTCTGTCCGCCTTTTTTATAAGCTCCGAAAACCAATCCCAATTTACAGCTTGTTCGGGAAAAAGTCCCGTATGCTTAAATCCCATAGGCTTTATATTAAAAGTCAAATTGCGATAATTAACAGTCCAACGCTCGGGAAGTTTCTTATTCAAGTACTCCCACTTTCCGCCGCCCGATTTTGAACGGTGATACCAAGCGTCAGCCTTATTCCAAAGTTTTTTATCAGATTTTAAACTCCAGACTGCCTGTGGGTCGGGACGTCTTAAAAGATAATCTCCCCAATATTCAAGTTTTTCTCCGTCAGCACTGTCTATAAGTCTGTACTGCTCCCATTTATCTGCACTCCACATACTAATCTCCTATTTCAAATTATAAGTATTCAATTTAATATTTTATCATTTCAACATATATATCGTCAATAGCCAACAGGTAAAAATATAAAATTTTAATATATATATTCACAATTTGCGAATTTTGTGATAAAATATAGTTTGAATTATGGTAGAACGGAGTGAAAATAAATGAAAGTAGCAATAATTGGTTTGGGTTTAATCGGCGGTTCAATCGCACGCAGACTTCGCGGTTTTCACAACTGCACAATTTCCGCATACAACCGAACATCCGAAACTGTCTTACTTGCAAAGCAGGACGGTGCAATAGACGAAGGAAGTTCGGACGTAGGCGAAGTAATGGATAACGCGGATTTAATCATACTTTGTCTTTATCCGCAGCTTAATGTCGATATGGTTAAAAACAACTTGTCGCACATCAAACCGGGTGCGGTTATAACAGACGTTTCCGGTGTTAAGGGTTTTATGATTGATGAAATGTCTAAAATACTTCCCGACAATGTGGACTTTATCGGCGCACATCCTATGGCAGGACGTGAAGTCGGCGGTTATCAAAGTTCGACCGACACACTTTTTAACAAGGCGTCATTTCTGATTACGCCGACAAAGAAAAACAAACCCGAAAATATTGCTCTTATTCGTGAGCTTGCCGAATATATCGGCTGTAAGCACGTTGTCACAACAACACCGGAAGAACATGACGCGGTAATCGCATACACAAGTCAGCTTATGCACGTTGTAGCCGTTGCTCTTTGCGACAATCCTATGATTGAACGTTCAACGTTTTTCAGTGCGGGAAGTTTGCGTGACTGTACAAGAGTCGCGATTATAAACGCTCAAATGTGGAGCGAACTTTTCGTTGAAAATAAGGAACAGCTTGTAAACAGAATACACGAAATGCAGGCAAGTCTCGGAAAGATTGCCGAAGCGGTCGAAAACAGTGACAGAGAAAAGCTTGAAGAAATTATGACTCACGCAACCTCTCAAAAAATGAAATGGTTAATGGAATAAAAGGAGTTTATTATGCCGAGAAACAAAGAAGAAACAGAGGGTTTATCACTTTTAGGTAACAAAAAAACAGTCTACAAGGACACATATGCACCTGAGGTACTTGAAACATTCGTAAACAAGCACCAAGGCAACGATTATATGGTAACGTTTGACTGTCCCGAATTTACGTCGCTTTGCCCAATCACAGGTCAGCCGGATTTTGCAAAAATCACTATCAACTATATTCCAAACGTGAAAATGGTTGAATCAAAATCATTAAAGCTGTATCTTTTCAGTTTCAGAAATCAAGGTGATTTTCACGAGGACTGTATCAATATTATAATGAAAGACCTTGTTAAACTTATGGAGCCGAAATATCTTGAAGTTAAAGGTATTTTCACGCCGCGCGGCGGCATATCTATTTATCCGTTTGCAAACTACGGTCAACCGGGTACTAAATATGAAAAAATCGCTGAAAACAGATTGTTTGACAGCTTAAAATAAATGGAGGATTAAAATGAAAAACAGAAAAGCACTTGTTGTTTTATCGGGCGGTCAGGACAGTACAACTTGTCTGTTCTGGGCAATAGACAAATTTGGTAAAGAAAATGTATCTGCAATAGGTTTTGACTACGGTCAGCGTCACAAGCTTGAGCTTGAATGTGCAGACAAGATTTGTAAAAAAGTCGGTATTCCTTATGAAATCGTTCCGACACCTATTATAAATCAGCTTTCCGCAAATTCACTTACGCGTGAAGATATTCCCGTTGAGGAAACAAAGCCGGAGGGTGCACCGCCGAATACATTTGTTGAGGGCAGAAACTTATTGTTTTTAAGCTATGCCGCTATATATGCAAAAACTCACGGCATAACAGACCTTGTAACAGGCGTATGCGAAACAGATTTTTCGGGTTATCCGGATTGTCGTGATATTTTCGTTAAATCTCTTAATGTTACAATCAATCTTGCTATGGATTACAATTTTGTTATCCACACACCGCTTATGTGGCTGAACAAGGCTGAAACTTGGAAAATGGCTGACGATTTGGGTGTACTTGACACTATTTACAACGAAACACTTACTTGTTATAACGGCGTACTCGGCGAAGGCTGCGGACACTGTCCGTCATGCACGCTCAGAAGACGCGGTTACGAACAATATATGGAGATGAAAAAATGTACGAAGTAAAGAAAAGATTTGAAATAAGTGCGGCACACAAGTTAGACCTTGACTACGACTCAAAATGCACGAATTTTCACGGTCACAACTGGATAATTGACGTATATCTTCAAAGTGAAACTCTTGACAAAAACGGTATGGTTCTTGATTTTACACACATCAAACGCAAAATTCAAGACAAGTTTGACCACAAGGTTATTAATGAAGTTGTACCGTTCAATCCTACTGCCGAAAACTTGGCGAAATACATTTGCGATGAGCTTGCACCGTTCTGTTATCGTGTTGACGTACAGGAAAGTCAGGACAACATTGCAAGCTACATCAAAGATGATGTTAAAATAAAACTGTTATAAGGAAAATCAAAATGAAAGTAATCGAAATTTTTGACAGTATTGACGGCGAGGGCATACGAACAGGACAATGTGCAACATTTATACGCCTTGCAGGCTGTAACCTACGCTGTTCGTACTGCGATACGGTTTATTCACTGTTCGGTGAAGAAACGCCTTGTGAATATACTGAAATGACTGTTGATGAAATTATTTCAAAGGTTAATATGACTTACAAGCGTGTTACGCTTACAGGCGGTGAGCCTCTTGTTCATACCGACAGTGCGGAGCTTGTTTTAAAGCTGACTGAAATCGGCTGTGATGTTAATATTGAAACGAACGGTGCGGTTGATATAGTTGATTTTCTCGGCAAAGTGCCGAAGTCGGATAATTTGTTTTTTACTATCGACTACAAACTTCCGTCAAGCGGTATGACCGACAAAATGATTTGGAATAATTTTATTAATCTACGGCCTTGCGATGTTATCAAATTCGTTATAGGCTCTGACGAAGATATGAACTTGACTATTGATATAGTCAAGAAGTTAAAACAAGTTTATACCGAAATGCCGCATATTTATCTCGGTGCGGTTTACGGAATGTATGACGCACAAAAACTTGTCAATATAATGCTTAAAGAGCCTGTGCTTTGTGACGCAACATTTCAAATTCAACTTCACAAGGTTATCTGGGATCCGGAAGAAAGAGGTGTTTAAATGAAAAAAGAATTTAATCACGAAAAGATAAAAGAGGCTATACGCACAATTCTTACAGAACTTGGCGACGACCCCGACCGTGAGGGATTAAAGGATACTCCCGACCGCGTTGCGCGTATGTATGACGAAATTTTTGAGGGTATGCGATACACCAATGACGAAATCGCTGAAATGTTTAACAAGTGCTTTGAGGTTGACTCAAACGACCTTGTAATAGTTAAAGATATTGAAGTTTTCAGTCACTGTGAACATCACCTTGCACTTATGTACAATATGCATTGCCACGTCGGATATATTCCGAACGGCAAGGTTATCGGTCTTTCAAAGATTGCCCGCATATGCGATATGGTTTCAAAAAGACTTCAGCTTCAAGAACGTATCTGCTCGGATATTGCCGAAGTTATTCAAAAGGTTTGCGATACTGAGGACGTAATCGTTGTTGTTGAGGGTGAGCATAGCTGTATGACAGCTCGCGGTATCAAGGCTCGCGGTGCTAAAACACGCACAAGTGCTATACGCGGTCTTTTTGACACCGACCACGAATTGCGTAATGAATTTTATCAATTAATAAAAGACTAAAAATTAAAATACCGCTAATATCTAAAGATTAGCGGTATTTTTTATAATCTTCTTCATTTTCTTTAGTTCCTGTTTATCTGCCAAATTTACAACAGAAGTAAATAGTTTTACGGGTGAATTATCAAAATATTTTTTCATCAATTCTTCCAATTCATCGTTTTTTACTTCATCTTTCGTTATAACAGGGGTACAAATAAATTTATCTTCTCCACGCGATATATAACCCTTTTTTATGCACTTATTTATCACCGTATATGTAGTGTTTCTGTTCCAGCCAATATCAATATTAAGTATTTTTGCAATTTCACCTGCGGTTATACTGCCCTCACGCCACAAAACGTCCATAACCTTACGTTCAGATTCAAACAAATTCATAATTTTTCTCCCTATCTTTTCAATCTCAAATATTTAGGAAAATGATTTTTCAGTATTCCGTTTGACGCTTTTCCCCAACCTATCGGATAACCGTTTACAGTTACGGCACACCAACCTTTTTTATCACATTCGACTGTATTACCCATAAGATACTTTTTAAGTTCTTCACTGTCACATTCAAAATCAACGGTATTCTTAAAATCTTCTTTTTTAAGTGCCAAACACAACGCATATGACGGCTCAAATCTGTTTTTACGATATATTCCGAGATTAAGACCGTTTCTGACAACCTTAATTTTATCAACGTCAATACATTTCGGTTTCAAGTAAAGCTGTTCTCCGAACAGACAAAATTCACCGTCAAGTTCTGTATTCAAAAACTCTTTTTCAAATTGTCTGTACACCTTTTCGGCATCCGTCATACTTGTTTTTTTAGGCTTACTTACTTCACTTTCGTAATTATCCAAACTGTGAAACAGTGCCACAAAATGTCCCTCACCGTTATTTTTATGCGGAAAAATTCTTCGCGTTTTGCTCATATCATAGTCGGAATTTGACCACTCTCCTCTGCCTTTAGACAGCATATCAAGATTATTCGGTTCTACAAGTTCCACATTATAATTTTCAAGCATATACGTACACACCTGTTCATTTTCCTCCGGTGCAAACGTGCACGTTGAATACACAATATATCCGCCGCCTTTAAGCATTTTCATTGCACAATCAAGTATATGTTTCTGTCTTACGCCGCACGAAACCGTATGTTCAACACTCCATTCGTCCACTGCCTGCGGCTCTTTTCTGAACATTCCCTCACCGCTGCACGGTGCGTCAACTATAATCTTGTCAAAAAAATGCACATATTTTTCAGCCAGCTTTTGAGGTGTTTCATTTGTGACTACTGCATTAGTCAAACCAAATCTGTCTATATTGTCAGACAATATATTTGCACGATTTTTTACAATTTCATTTGCTACAAGCAATCCGTTTTTGCCGATAAAAGCACCTGCCTGAGTAGCCTTACCGCCGGGTGCAGCACACAAATCAAGTACATAATCGTCACTTTCAATATTCAAAGCCGATACGGTTGACATTGCGGACGGCTCCTGAAAATAAAAAAGTCCCGCAAGGTGATAAGGGTGATTACCTGAAATTTTAGACTTATCCGCATAAAATCCGTCGCTGCACCAAGATACATTCTGAAGTTCACCAAATTCTTTGATTACTGCGTCTTTTGCACCGACTTTTGATATATTTATGCGTATTCCCGTAAATATCGGAGTTTCGTCCATTGATTTTATAAAATCATCATACTCATCTCCGAGCATTTTTTTCATTCTGTCCTCAAATTTTTCAGGCAATCTCATACTTATCCCCTTTTTCTTTTTTACTATAACAATAGTATAAATTAAATTTTAATCCATGTCAAAAAAAAAAACACAAAAAAAACAACTGCCATAAAGGCAGTTGTTTAAAAAAGTTCAAATTGTGATTAGCAATTTTCTGAGAAATACTTAATTGTTCTAACCATCTGTGATGTGTATGAGTTTTCGTTATCATACCATGAAACAACTTGTACTTCGTAAAGACCGTCACCGATTTCAGCAACCATTGTTTGTGTTGAATCGAATAGTGAACCGTATCTCATACCAACGATATCTGATGAAACGATTTCATCTGTGTTGTAACCGAATGATTCGTTTGAAGCAGCCTTCATAGCAGCGTTGATACCGTCAACTGTAACGTCACCCTTAACAACAGCTGTAAGGATTGTTGTTGAACCTGTTGGAGTTGGAACTCTCTGAGCGCTACCGATAAGCTTACCGTTTAGTTCAGGAATAACAAGACCGATTGCCTTTGCAGCACCTGTTGAGTTAGGAACGATGTTTACAGCAGCAGCTCTTGATCTTCTTAGGTCACCCTTTCTTTGAGGACCGTCAAGAGTCATTTGGTCACCTGTGTAAGCGTGAATTGTGCACATGATACCTGACTGAATTGGAGCGTACTTGTTAAGTGCGTCTGCCATAGGAGCCAAGCAGTTTGTTGTACAAGAAGCAGCTGAAATAATGTTGTCGCCCTTCTTTAGTGTTTCGTGGTTTACGTTGTAAACGATTGTTGGTAGGTCGTTGCCTGCAGGAGCTGAAATAACAACTTTCTTAGCACCGGCATTGATATGAGCCTGAGCCTTTTCCTTTGATGTATAGAAACCTGAGCATTCAAGAACTACGTCTACGTCAAGGTCGCCCCATGGACAATTGTTTGCATCAGGGAAAGCGTAGATTTTGATTTCCTTACCATCAACTGTGATTGAATCTTCACCAGCTGAAACTGTATCAGCCTTTTCATACTTACCTTGTGATGAATCATACTTTAGTAGATGAGCAAGCATCTTTGGGCTTGTAAGGTCGTTGATAGCAACAACTTCATAACCCTCTGCGCCGAACATCTGTCTGAATGCAAGACGTCCAATACGTCCGAATCCGTTAATCGCAACTTTAACTGCCATTTTAAATTCCTCCTAAAAAATATATATATTTTTTTATCTTTGAGTGAGCATAGTATATGCCCATTTATATATATTTTACATCAAATTTATAAAATATACAAGCCTATATGTTAAATTTATATCATTTTAATGATTAATTCTTCCTTTTGCACAAAAAGCAGCCTATTTATATCAGTTTTATATATAATTTTTTTAAACAAAATGAACTGCTGTGAAAATTCACAGCAGTTCATAATTATTTTATTCTATTTCTTCGTTGTCAACTTCTTCGCCGTCGATAGTAATATTAATATCTTTATACATACTCATACCTGTACCGGCAGGAATAAGTTTACCGATGATAACATTTTCCTTTAGACCAAGAAGCGGGTCAACCTTACCCTTAATAGCTGCATCTGTAAGAACCTTTGTAGTTTCCTGGAATGATGCGGCTGAAAGGAATGATTCGGTTGCAAGAGAAGCCTTAGTGATACCAAGAAGTACAGGAGATGCAGTTGCAAATTCAGTACCGCCCTTTTCCTTAACTCTCTCGTTTGCCTCTTCAAGTTCAAACTTATCAACAAGTGAACCGATAAGAAGATCAGTTTCGCCTGCCTCTTCAACTCTAACCTTACGCAACATTTGACGTGTGATAACTTCGACGTGCTTATCGTTGATGTCAACACCCTGCATACGGTATGTTCTCTGAACTTCACGCGCGATATAAACCTGAACGGCATGAGGACCTCTGATATGAAGAATATCATTAGGGTTTACAGAACCCATTGTAAGTTCGTCACCCGCCTCAATAACGTCACCGTCATGAACTTTAATACTTGAACCGTATGGAATTGTGTAAGTCTTAGCCTCACCTGTCTGGTCATTGGCAACTGTAACTTCTCTCTTACGCTTTGATTCTGTTACAGTAATTGTACCGCCGATTTCTGAGATTATAGCAAGACCCTTCGGACGTCTTGCCTCGAAAAGTTCCTCGACACGAGGAAGACCCTGTGTAATATCGCTGCCTGACGCAACACCGCCGGCGTGGAAAGTACGCATTGTAAGCTGTGTACCAGGTTCACCGATTGACTGTGCGGCAATAATACCAACTGCCTCACCGACATTAACAAGTTCACCTGTAGCAAGGTTTGTACCGTAACATTTAGCACAAACACCGATTTTTGACTTACAAGTAAGTACGCTTCTGATATATACTTTTTCGATACCGGCATTAACAATATTATTAGCCTGTACGTCTGTTATAAGTTCACCGTTCTTTGCAAGAACTTCGCCTGTTTCAGGGTGAATAACATCCTGCATAGCTGTACGGCCGACGATACGGTCATATAGCGGTTCGATACTTTCTTTACCGTCAGTGATTTCAGTTACCCATTCACCTTCATCAGTACCGCAGTCGATTTCACGAACGATAACGTCCTGTGATACGTCAACAAGACGACGAGTAAGGTAACCTGAGTCGGCTGTTCTAAGAGCCGTATCTGTAAGACCTTTACGCGCACCGTGTGATGAAATAAAGTATTCAAGTACGTTAAGACCTTCTCGGAAGTTAGCACGGATAGGAATTTCGACTGTTCTACCCTGTGTATCCGCCATAAGTCCACGCATAGCTGCAAGCTGACGAATTTGGTTAACGCTACCACGGGCACCTGAGTCAGCCATCATAAAGATTGGATTGAACTCACCAAGGTGTTCCATCATGGCGTCTGTGACATCAGATGAAGCCTTTGCCCAAATTTTAATTGTCTGTTGATAACGTTCTTCATTTGTAAGAAGACCCATCTGATACTTCTGCATAATTCCTTCGACTTGCTTTTCAGCGTCAGCAAGGATAACTTGTTTCTTTTCAGGAACTTCGATATCTGATACGGCAACAGTTATAGCACCTCTTGTAGAATACTTATAACCTGTAGCCTTAATCTTATCAAGCACTTCGGCTGTTTCTGAAGTACCGCAAACTCTGATACACTTATCAATAATTTTACCAAGCTGTTTCTTACCTACAACAAAGTCGATTTCAAGGTCAAATTCATTTTCAGGATTTGATCTGTCAATATAACCGATATGCTGAGGAATATTATTATTGAATATAATTCTACCGACAGTTGTACCGATAAGTTTTGACTTTTCTACTCCGTTAATCTTCTTTGTAACTTCAACAAGAATTCTTTCGTGTAGAGTTACTTCGTGGTTATAATAAGCAAGAAGTGCCTCGTCAAATGTAGTATACTTCTTTATTACAAGCTTCTTAGCCTCACTTATTAATTTCTTCAGTGAAATTTGAAGTGATTTATTCGGTAATACCAAAGTTACAGGATTTGCGTGAATTTCTGTTTCATTCATTGCAACTTCCGGCAACTCTCTCATATATTTAAGAGCCTCTCTTACATCAGTAAAGCTCTTGATTGGTTCTTCTTCATTGTATATAACAACGTTTTCTTCCTGTTCCATATCAGAAAGTCTTTCGATTAATACATTGATTTTAGGTTCATCATCAAGAATTGTATCAATAATTCTGTCATAATGTTCCTTTTGAATTGTCAGGTAGTAAGAACCCAAAATCATATCCTGTGTAGGAACCGTTACAGGGTGTCCGTCCTGCGGTTTAAGCAAGTTATTTGCTGAAAGCATTAGGAAACGCGCCTCGGCCTGTGCCTCCGGTGAAAGAGGAACGTGGATAGCCATCTGGTCACCGTCGAAGTCGGCGTTATAAGCCGTACATACAAGCGGATGAAGTTTTAGAGCACGTCCTTCAACAAGTTTTGGCTCAAATGCTTGAATACCAAGTCTGTGAAGTGTAGGCGCACGGTTTAGAAGTACAGGATGCTCCTTAATTACGTCCTCAAGAACGTCCCAAACCTCCGGCTTTGTTCTCTCAACCATTCTCTTTGCACTCTTTATATTATGTGCAAGTCCGCGAGATACAAGTTCTTTCATTACGAAAGGCTTAAACAATTCGATAGCCATTTCCTTTGGCACACCGCACTGATAAATCTTCATTTCCGGACCTACAACGATAACGCTACGACCTGAGTAGTCAACACGCTTACCAAGCAAGTTTTGACGGAAACGTCCCTGCTTACCTTTAAGCATATCCGAAAGTGATTTTAGTGGTCTGTTACCCGGTCCTGTTACAGTTCTTCCGCGACGACCGTTATTGATAAGTGCGTCAACAGCCTCTTGTAACATACGTTTTTCGTTTCTGATAATAATATCAGGAGCACCAAGTTCAAGAAGTCTTTTTAAACGATTGTTTCTGTTTATAACTCTTCTGTAAAGGTCATTAAGGTCAGACGTTGCAAAACGTCCGCCGTCAAGCTGTACCATAGGTCTAAGTTCCGGCGGAATTACCGGAATAACAGTCATAATCATCCATTCAGGTCTGTTACCCGAAAGTCTGAATGCCTCTACAATTTCAAGTCTTTTAATAATTCTTGCTTTCTTTTGTCCTTGTGTAGCGTCAAGCTCTTCCTTTAATTCTCTTGAAAGTTCTTCAAGATCAATTCTTTCAAGCAAAGTCTTGATAGCCTCTGCACCCATACCTGCTTTGAACTTATCGCCGTACTTTTCATATGCCTCACGATATTCAGCCTCTGAAAGAATCTGATTTTGCATAAGGTTTGAAGTACCCGGATCAGTTACAATATATGATGCAAAGTAAAGTACCTTTTCAAGCTGTCTTGGAGAAAGGTCAATGATAAGTCCCATTGATGACGGAACGCCTTTGAAATACCAAATATGTGAAACAGGAGTTGCAAGAGCAATATGTCCCATTCTTTCACGTCTTACTTTTGCTTTTGTTACTTCAACTCCGCAGCGTTCGCAGACCTTTCCTTTAAATCTGATTTTCTTATATTTACCACAGTGACACTCCCAATCCTTTGTAGGACCGAAAATCTTTTCACAGAATAATCCGTCCTTTTCAGGCTTAAGAGTACGGTAGTTTATGGTTTCAGGCTTTAAAACTTCACCGTGTGACCAACTTAGTATTGTCTCGGGAGAAGCTAAACCGATTTTAATTGCCTCAAAGCTGTTAAATTCTAACATCTAAAAACCTCCATAGTCTATTCACACGTCATGATTATATTTCGTCGTCATCGTTGAAATCAATATCATCAGAATCATCAACGCCGAAATCATCTTCGTCTGAATCATCCAAAACCATACTTGCATCATCAAGATCATTTTCATCAAAAGTATCTGTAATTCCGTCCTTGTCTTCCATTGTTTGTACAAGTTCTTCGCTTACAACACCTTCGTCCTCATCTTCAAATGATGCGTCAAGGTCGATTTCTTCCATATTATGATTAAGAATCTTAATATCAAGTGCAAGTGACTGAAGTTCCTTAACAAGTACCTTAAATGATTCAGGAATACCTGACTTAGGAATATTTTCACCCTTAACGATTGCCTCGTATGTCTTAACACGACCGACAATATCGTCAGATTTAACTGTCAGGATTTCCTGCAATGTATAAGCGGCACCGTAAGCCTCCAAAGCCCAAACTTCCATTTCACCGAAACGCTGACCGCCGAACTGAGCTTTACCGCCCAAAGGCTGTTGAGTAACAAGTGAGTAAGGACCTGTTGAACGTGCGTGAATCTTATCATCAACAAGATGGTGAAGTTTCAAGTAATACATGACGCCGACTGTAACAGGGTTATCAAATTTTTCACCCGTACGTCCGTCATATACGACTGACTTAAAGTCAGGTCTTAAACCTGCCTCTTTAAATGCAAGTTTTATATCTTCGTCCTGTGCACCGTCAAATACAGGAGTTGCAAGTTTAATAAATCTTCCTTCTCTTGCCTTTGACTTAGCGTCAATTATATTTTGTCTGAAATTATCGTCAATAATTGTATTTTCAAGCTGTTCACGAGTCTTTAAGCTTAGACATCTGTATGCGTAGCCCAAGTGCATTTCAAGCACCTGACCGATATTCATACGAGAAGGCACGCCCAAAGGGTTAAGAACGATTTGTAGTGGTGTACCGTCTTCAAGGAATGGCATATCTTCCTGCGGCAATACTCTTGAAACGACACCCTTATTACCGTGACGGCCTGCCATCTTATCGCCGACAGAAATCTTTCTCTTTTGAGCGATAACACAACGTACAACTTCATTTACGCCCGGTGACAATTCATCGCCGTTTTCTCTTGTGAACTTCTTAACATCTATAATTATACCTTGTTCACCGTGTGGAACACGAAGTGATGTATCTCTTACTTCTCTTGCCTTTTCACCGAAAATTGCACGAAGAAGTCTTTCTTCTGCTGTAAGCTCTGTTTCACCCTTTGGTGTAACTTTACCGACAAGAATATCACCTGCGTGTACTTCCGCACCGATTCTGATAATACCCTGTTCGTCAAGGTCCTTTAGAGTATCTTCCGATACGTTAGGAATATCTCTTGTAATTTCTTCAGGGCCAAGTTTTGTATCACGTGCTTCACATTCATATTCTTCAACGTGAATTGATGTGAACACATCATTTTTAACAAGTTCTTCACTGATAAGAACAGCGTCCTCGTAGTTATAACCTTCCCAAGTCATAAATCCGATAAGAATATTCTTACCAAGTGCAAGTTCACCGTTATCCATAGCAGGACCGTCGGCGATTATGTCGTTTCTCTTAACTCTTTCGCCCTCTTTAACGATAGGTCTGTAATTGATACAACAGCTTTGGTTTGAACGTGCAAACTTAATAAGTTTGTGTGTATGTCTGATACCGCTGTCACCCTTAATTACGATTTGGTCTGCGGCAACTTTTTCAACTACACCGTCTTCCTTTGTAAGTACGGCACTACCGGAGTCTTTAGCTATCTTATGTTCGATACCTGTACCGACGATAGGAGAATCCGTTGTCAAAAGAGGCACTGCCTGACACTGCATGTTAGAACCCATAAGTGCTCTGTTAGCGTCATCGTTTTCAAGGAACGGGATACAAGCCGTAACAACCGATACAAGCTGTCTCGGTGAAATATCCATATAGTCAATTCTTGAACCCGGTACTTCCAAGATTTCATCTCTGTAACGGGCAGAAACCTTTTTATCTATAAAACGTCCTTCCTCATCAAGAGGTTCGTTCGCCTGTGCGATTACAAATTCATCTTCGGTATCGGCTGTCATATAAACGATTTCATCTGTTACACAACCTGTTTCCTTATCAACTTTTCTGTAAGGTGCCTCAATAAATCCGTATTGATTAATCTTTGCAAATGTTGCAAGTGATGTAATCAAACCGATGTTAGGACCTTCAGGAGTTTCGATAGGACACATTCTGCCGTAGTGAGAATAGTGAATATCACGAACTTCAAATCCGGCTCTTTCTCTTGAAAGACCACCCGGACCAAGTGCTGAAATTCTTCTCTTATGACGAAGTTCGGCAAGAGGGTTGTTCTGGTCCATAAACTGTGACAACTGTGATGAACCGAAAAATTCGTTTATTGTCGCGATTATCGGTCTTATATTAATTAATGATGTAGGTGTTATAATTTCAAGTTCCTGTGTTGACATTCTTTCTCTTACTGTTCTTTCCATACGAGCAAGACCAATTCTGAATTGGTTTTGAAGAAGTTCACCGACACAACGAACACGTCTGTTTCCAAGGTGGTCGATGTCATCAACAGTACCTATACCGTTAGCAAGATTTAGACAATAGTTTACAGACGCAAACATATCGTCGATAATTATATGCTTAGGAGCAAGTTCATCAATTCTTGCCCATAGCTGTTCCTTGATTTCATCTTCTGTTTCGGCATTTTCAAGTATTTCTTCAATAATTGCTTTTCTAACCTTTTTAACAGGAAAATCTTCAACTTCAAAGTCAACATACTCGTCAAGGTAAACCATATTGTTAGAGAATACTCTTACCTTTTTACCTTCAACAAGCAATTCAACCTGATTTACACCTGCTCTTTCGATTTGCATAGCCAAATCCGCACTTATTGCATCACCCTCATTAGCGATTATTTCGCCTGTTCTCGGGTCTGCAACAGGTTCTGCAAGTGTTTTGCCTTTAATTCTTGCCGAAATAGCAAGCTTTTTATTAAATTTATATCTTCCGACCTTAGCAAGATCATATCTTCTCGGATCGAAGAACATATTCATTATAAGTGATTCTGCATTTTCTACGTTAAGAGGTTCACCCGGACGAAGTCTTTTATAAATTTCAAGAAGTCCTTCTTCTCTTGATTCCGTAGTATCCTTTTCAAATGTTGCAAGAAGTCTTATATCCTCACCGAATACGTCAAGTATTTCGGCATTTGAACCAAGTCCCATTGCTCTTAAAAGAACTGTTACCGGCAATTTTCTTGTTCTATCTATTCTTACCGAGAAAACATCGTTTGAATCTGTTTCATATTCAAGCCATGCACCTCTGTAAGGAATAACTGTTGAACTGTAAAGCGGTTTACCTGTCTTATCACGTTCAAATTCGTAATAAATACCCGGTGAACGTACAAGCTGGCTGACGATTACACGTTCAGCACCGTTAATAACGAATGTTCCCTGCTCTGTCATTAGAGGGAAATCACCCATAAATATTTCCTGTTCCTTGATTTCGCCTGTTTCAGTGTTGATAAGTCTTACGCTTACTCTCAAAGGAGCGGCATACTTTGTATCCCTTTCCTTACATTCTTCAACGCTGTACTTTGAATTGTAATCCAATCTGTAATCAAAAAATTCAAGTACAAGCTTACCGGCGTGGTCTGTTATAGGAGAAATATCGTGGAATATTTCCTTTAGACCTTCTTCAAGAAACCACTTATAGGAGTCTTTCTGTACCTCTATAAGATTAGGCATATCCAAAACTTCTTTAATTTTTGAATAGCTTAGACGCACATTTTTTCCTACTTCTACTTCATGCACCATTTTCTTAAATCACCTCATCATCATAATAGTAGTTTAAGTATTTTTCCTTTTATCCTAAATTTCTCTCCAAAAAATTGGGGTTGCATTTTGTATATATTCATGCTATAATACATACAATGATAATGTGAAATTTATTGGATAGTATCCCGATTTTAAGTCTAAGATACAGTTTATTATATTATCACAAATAATACGGTATGTCAAGGGGCATACCGTATTATTTTAGAATTTTTTTCATAAATCTTTGCATTTTGACCCAAACTGATATATAATATATAAATAAGGCCGGTGACAGTTTTTCATCAGCCCAAATAACTTATATGGAGAGATTTTTAGTTATGCTTAAATTTAGTTGTAATATTGATTATATCCCCGTATCGGTGGATTTTATAGAAAATTATATGCCTGAGGCAAACGGTGCTTATGTTAAAGTATACCTGCTTGCACTGTCTCTTGCGGTTTACGGATATGAAATGTCCGCAAGCAGTATTGCAAGTCAGCTTAATTTGCTTGAAAGCGATGTTATAAACGCATTTGACTATTGGAATAAAAAAGGTGCTTTGAAATATGATAAAGACAGCGGAAATATCAGTTTTTCCGCTAAAGAAGAAAATATAAACGTAAGCATTTCCACAAGACAAGCCGAGCCTATTCAAAATACAGAAAGCAGTCCAAGTAAAAAGAGTATAGACCAAGTTTCAAATGCTATGACTCAAAATAAAGAACTTGCCGATTTATGCTTACTTGCACAGGAAATACTTGGTAAAACGCTTACAAACAGTGAAATTGAAACACTTTATTATTTTTATGATGAACTTCAGCTTTCACCGGAGGTTATAACAATATTGCTTGAATACTGTGTTTCAAACGGCAAAAAAAATATGAACTATATCGAAAAAGTAGCTATATCGTGGAATAAAAACGGTATATTCACTATAGACGCTGCCGATAAATTCATAACAGCCGAAAAAGAGAAAAACGGCTACGCGTATAAAATCAGAAAGCTTTTCGGTATTGAAAACAGAAACCTTTCAAAAACAGAAGAAACTTATCTAAAAACGTGGCACGATAAATTTTTGATGGATGAAGATATGGTTGAACTTGCATATGAGTATTGCATTATGCAGACAACAAAACTCTCGTTCCCATATATCAACTCAATTTTAAAACGTTGGCACGAACTTAATATTCATAATGTTGTCGACGCAAAGAAAGACCACGAAGATTTTAAAACAAAAAATAAATCTCAAAAAGATTTGAGCGTTTATGATGATAATAATATTAATTATGATGAACTTGAAGAAATAATGCGTGATAAGATGTAAAGGAGATTGAAATTCAATCTCCTTTTTTAATGTTTTTGTATTGACAAACTCTTTTTTGTATAATATAATAATATAGTTACTAAAACACAAATGAAATATGTGTGTAACGCATTTTATACAGTATTGTAATAATGCTGACGTAGCTCAGTAGGCAGAGCACTTCATTGGTAATGAAGAGGTCGGCGGTTCGACTCCGCTCGTTAGCTCCAAGAAATTGTCCCCGAATTTGGCTATATAGCTTTGTTTGGGGGCTTTTTGTTTATTATAATATATTTCATATCATCAGACAATTTTTTAATTTTGTCCTTTATTTGTCCTTTATTGCTTTCAAAATTACTGAAATATCTTATTCAGATTATTAATAAATTTGTCACATAAAAAGAAAAACCAAACCGTATAACAAACGATTTGGTATATATTTTTAAGACATAAATTTTATAATTTCAATTTTATTATCCATATAAGCCGCATATTTAGCCTTTAAAGCCTTTTTAATATATTTGCTATACTTTCGGGCATAATAAAAAGCCGCTTATGGCGGCGGATAGGTTGAACATTCCGCCGCATAAAGCGGCTTTTATTCTGTTCTATTTTCTTTCAATACTTTTAATTGTGGTATTTTTTCCTCTAAAAGTTCATTTACAAGTCCGTTTATACTTTTTCCTTGTTCTTGTGCATATTGGCTTATAATAGCCTTTTTGCCTTTTTTAACTACTATTCTTAAACTATCATAATTTTTTGAATTATATTTATTTTTTGCTCTTGTTTGTGAATTTCCTTTAGATTCAGTCATATTATCACCCCTTGACAATACCTATATTTTTTGATAAAATACAAGTAGATAAAGGAGTGACTTAACGGTCATTCTGCTGTTATGAAAACTTTAAAAGTAGAAGAAAACTTCTACCCCAAGCCGTTCACTTTTGCAGAAGTGGGCGGCTTATTTTTTTATCACATATACAAGCAAAAACAAAATAATTAATACTAAAGTGCTTTCACTCATTATATCTTGTTCCTTTCCCCGTAAGTCAGAACAACCGCCCAGTCACTCCCGACACTACATGAGATTAAATATAATCTTTAATCTAAGGTTATTATAACATACTTTAAATACTGTGTACAGTGGTATTTTAATTATACATCTGCACCGTTGTTATTCAGTTTCATCTTCAACATATTCCATTATATCGCCCGGTTGACATTCAAGTAATTTACAAATAGTAGATATATTTTCCCACGAAACAGGCTCTTTATTTCGTAGTTTTTGAACAGTAGCCTCACCCATCAATTTATTTTTTCTTATGCGATATGTTGAATAACCCTTTTCTTTTAACCCCGCTAAAATATCAATTTTATATTTTATAGGCATAATATAAAAACCCCCTTGACATTCCGATATTTTTATAATAGAATGTAAGCAAGAGGAATAACAACAGTTATTTCTGCAAGTTGTTAAAATAAATTTAACCGTCTACTGTGCAGAGTAGGCGGTTATTTTTTTATGTATTTGATTATCTCAAGTGTAATTAATAAAATTATCATCTGTATAAATAAATCTAAATCCATATTGACACCCCCATTCTATAAAAGGTGTCAGAAATAACCGCTTTCCCCTTGCTATGCTTATATTATACTATAATATATACACAATATACAAGTGTACAATATATATAAAATATACACAAAAAATTTGTGTATATTACACATTTACATACACCTATTATCAGTGTATAATATAACTATAGTCAAGGTTGACTACACAAAAAAACGAAAGGAGTAAAACACAATGAAGTATGATAAGAAAATAAAGAGCCGTATCTGCATAATAGCAAACAGGTTGAAGAAAATGGGCTTAACGCTTTCCGCCGCATTTAAAAAGGCTTGGGAGCTGATAAAAGGCAACACCATTGAAAGTAAAGTCGCTGGAGTAACAAAAGGGAACAGACAAAAGGCATTACACAGAATACTTACACATTACACACCTAATCAAGTAAGAGTATGGCTTGAACGTGATAAGGCAATTTTACACGATAACAACGCCGTAGCCGTTATGATAAGTGTAAATAGGTCTGTCGCTTACAAAATAGGCTATATTCCGAAGAATTTAGCTTATGTCATATCAGCAATAGTCGATAAAGGAATTAAGCTTAAAACTGCCTTTAAAGAGGTCAGAGGGCATTATACCCGTTTTATGAATTACGGGGCGGTAATAACCATACAATTATCATAAAAGAAAAAAGCCTTGTATAAGCTACCAACTCATACAAGGCAAGCACCACCACAAGGGGCGGTAACTATATCACACACTTAAATTATATATTACCGCCTCGAATATGTCAAGCACGGAGGTATATATTAAAATGTCAGATAAAATTCAAATAAAAGATAATTTAAGTCTTACAGTCGGTAAAATAGCTGATATTAAATTTTTAATTGAAATTATAAGAGAAAATTATTTTAATCAATATAACGTTAATGCTCCAAGTGACCATCAAGCCATTATATGGGAACACAGGCAAGCCAAGGCTTTATTTAATATTTTAGCCGACAACCTCGAAAACATTTTTAAAACTATTGAAAATATAAATAATGATTTGAAAGAATTTTAACAAAAAAGTTCAGAAAATATGCTATAATTGCATATTCTCTGAACTTTTTTTAACAGAGTAATAATTTAAAATATACCTGTTCTATGCATCCAAGTAAGAACTTTTAAATCTTCATATGTAAGTCCCCAACCGTTTTCCTTGTCACCCTTTAAAATGCCTTTATCTACCGCCGCTTGAACAGGCTTTCTTGCCCATTCCGGCATATTTTCATCTATATAATCATATATATCCGGTTTTACAAGTTCTTTAATTAATTTTGTCAAATATTCAACTTGTTCTTGAAGTGCTTTTAATTGTTCCATTTCTTTGTCCTCCTGTTAAATCTACCTGTAACTTTATAAATTTTAAGAATTATATATCATCAAATCAAATATATTATTATCTCTACAATATTTTTTTGCCGAAGTAATAAATCCCATAGACAACGCAAATAATTCAGAAATGCGGCGGAATGTTTTATTCAGCTTATCTTCTTGTAAATCATTAAACATATATTCAAAATCGGTTTTAATAACTATATTACAATATTCTTGTAATGAACTATACAATTTTTCAGATATTTTTCTATATAGTTTCATTTCCTCTATGCTTGTACACTCCGGAAATGAATCAGATTTAAAATGTATATTACATAATTCATCAGTAATATTTTCTATATGATTTATAATATCTTCTATTGTCTTTTTATCCAAACCTTTTATAGTTGTATATGCTCTTAATTCTTGCAAAAGTACAGATATTTCATCTAATCCATTCTTATAATCGTTTATTAATTTTTTCATTCTACACCTCCCTTTATACCTTAGTTTCGTTTAAAAGGTTTTCCATTGGGTCTATATCTTTTACAGCGGCGGAAAGTGGTGATTTGAGCCTTATTATTTCAACAATAGCATTATAAGCTATATCAGCTTGTTTTAAATAATTCATACTGATTTCAGTATAAAATGACTTTGTCGGTTTCTTAGTTGTAGGGTGTTCAGCCGTTAAGCCACTCCGTTGTATTTCCAATTCACACTCAAGCCACCTTGCTTTACATAAAGCATATTCTTCTATAATGTGATTAGGAACGTCTTCATAACAATTTAAACCCTTTAGCCATTCGATTGTATTATTATATATTGATAATGCTGTTTTATTGTCTACTAAACAGATTGTATTTAATTCAGCTTTATCACCTTTCATAAGAGCCGCCTTATTGCTGAATTTTTTATCTATCGTCTGTTTAGGTCTTCCACCCGTTCCGGGCTTAGGTCCTCTTTTCCCCATTTTTTCACTTCCTTTTTTTAAGTTTTTTCTTAAAACCCTTATTTTAAGCCATTTATACGGCTTAATAGGTAGTCAAAACTTCGGTGTTTTTTCTCATAAAAGGGGGCGGCGGTCTACAAAAAATAATATATTTAAGATTTTTACACCCCCTACACATCTTAAAAATTCCAATGAGTTACAACGCTACGTTAGAGCCTATAAACCGCACTACTAAGCCATTTTTCAGCCATTCCAACATTCTAACGATTTTTTCGTATATATAAATATACGTTTATAAAAAAAATGTATTTATATACCATTTTATTTTTTACACGCACATATATATAAATATCGTTAGAATGTTAGAATATATATATATTATTATTAATATATTATTAAATATATAGTTTTTATGCGGTTTTTAATTGTTTTACATCATTCCAATAAAATTCTAACAAGTTCCAACATTATTAGAATTTATTTAAAATGGTGATACATCATCTTTTACTTCAAGATATTCATTGTCATTTAAAATCATTTGTACATAACTTGCTTTACAACCGTATACACTCATACTATGTAACCATTTTCCTTGAGGTGTTTTTATTAGTTTGTTCCTCTTTGCAAGTTCCGGCATAACCGCACCATAATCAAAGCCGGCACGTTGCAGATATTCGGTAAGTACATTTTTATTTATTATCGCAACATCATCTTTTATTTTTCCCCATACTTCCCCATTATTATTAATTGAGTCTTTAAATCTGTTCATATTCTGCGATACCCAATTTACAGCCCAATTATATGCACGTTCAGAATTATCAATCTCTTTTTGTGAAGTAAGAAAAGGTTTAATATTTTCTATGCTTAAATGTTTCTCACCTTTAAAAATACATTGTTCTGATAATTCATCAGATAATAATAAAAATGTCATTGCCATAAGCTGCTTATCTGTACTATCCGTATTGTCTTTTAACTTTGCAAATAAATCGTCATACCTGTTTTTTAGTTGTTCAAGAGGTAATTTTTTTATATATTCAATATATTTCTTTCCGGCAAAGCCATAATTATCCCTTATTATCTGCATTGTAATATGACCGTCATTAATAATCTTACTTTGTGCAGCTATATTAATAATACGGTTTGAAGTTCCGCCGCCGCTATTATACTTTATAATATTTTCTTCGGCTGTCGTAATAAAACAGTTCGCCCAATGTCTAAGCTTTTTTATGCCGCCGCTTGCTGAGCCTTGTATCTTTCCTTTACCCTCTGTTAAATTCATTATTAAGGTATCAAAATCATCTTTATTTTTAACGGTTTGCCCCTCATCAATAATAACCGGTAAAGAATAAAGAAAAGCCGCTTTCTCACTTAATGCGTATTCTGTTCCTCTGAATGATTGTATTAAAGCATTATTGTTATATGCACCTTTTCCCCAAACACTTGCAGCCACGCATAAAGCTACTGTTTTCCCCGTTCCTGTTCCGCCCCAAAGGTGAACAATAAAAGGTAAACCACCTATACGCTCTATAAGTGGAGCGGAAAAACTCGCCGCCATTACAAGCCTTAAATAAATATTCTCACGAAGTAGCAAGCAATGTTTTTGCCATACTTCAAAATTACCTTTACTTTTTAACTGCTTTATAATATCTTTAAAGTTCAATTCACTGTCACATTTTATCTTATCCGAATACGGTACGAACTCATTATTTACCCAACCAAGTCTATTAACAGCTTTATATATTGGTATATTACTACTATTCACTTGTAATATATATTGCAAATATTTTATAATATCCTTTGCGGTATCTGATGTAATATCAATGCTGAAATTTGCAAGATTAACTATTTTAGTATTACTTGCAATTCGTTCACGCTCTACATTTATAAAATTCCACTTATCACCGATTGTATAAGCAATTACTACTGTTTCGGTGTTCTCGTTTATATTTATATATCTTGCCGTTATTAAAATTGGGTGGCTGCATATTAACACCGTATTTATATCACCCTCTTTGGTTTCAATTACTTTATATACTCCCGTATCATCTACAATATAGTTACCACATTTATAATTATTAAATAGTTCGGTATAATCTTTCGGAATATTTTTTATTGTTATTTTTCCCGTACACATTTCTAACCTTTTTTGAATTGCGAAATCTTTCTTATAATGCTTTAATGTATTATTAAATTTTGTTTTAACTTTACACTTTTCCGCCGCCGATTTTGCAATATTTAAACAGGTTTCAATCATTTCTGCACTGTTTTTATCAAATATGCTATCTAATAATTCTATTACATTTTGTTCTTCATACTGTAAAAAAGCACTTGTAAAAATGTTTTCAAGTTCATCACTGTTTTGTGCTATACTTTCGTTCAATCTTTTTCACCTCTTCCGTTTCTACAAGTCTTTTCTTTTCCTCAAAGTCCCCATAAAGCATAATATCACAATAATACTCTATTCGGTCAATATCTTTTAAAGCTTGTATATATTCACTTTTAAGCTTGCATAAACTCATATTATGCGGCGGAATATAATATATTATAATCTGATGTAATCTTCTATAATACGCAATTAAAGCCATTTCAACAGATTTAAACCGCCTCACATATATTTTATTTATTACTCTGTTCAGTCCTTTTTCTATGTACTTTTCTTTTTCCGCCGATTTAATACTAACTTTATTATTAAATTCTATACCTAAGTTAAACTCAGTATTTAAAATTTTAACCGCCCCGATAAAATCAGTATTATAAAACATTCTTGTAAATTCAATAACATCTCCACCTATACCACAACCAAAACACTTGAATATATTTTTCTTTGGGTGTACTGAAAAAGATGGAGTCTTTTCGTGATGAAACGGACAACAAGCCTTATTGTGCTTTAAATTTACTCCGGCACGTTCTACAATATCAATTATACTTACATTTTCTTTTATATACTCTGTATAATCTATCATATTAATTTACTCGGACACTTTTCTTATTCCGGCGGCGGTTATCGGTTTGCTTTCAGTCGTTCCACCACATAGATAATTATTAAGTATATCCATATTGATTAAATATTTTGTACCCACTCTTACGGAGGGTATCTCTTTTGAAATTATAAGGCGGCGGAGAGCCGGCTCCGTTAATGCGGTGTACGGGTCAGCTTGCTTTATTTCTTCTATTGCTTGCTTTATTCCTCGCATATGCGGCGGCTTTATAGCCGTTAAAGTTATTTTATTATTTGACATTTTATTAAACTCCCTTTTTACTTTTCAATTCATTTAAAGCGTTCATAACCTTTTGTTGATTACGACAGTCACGCTCTGAACGTAACCATCTTATTACTGATGTTTCGCTTACTCCTATCTGTTCCGCTATTTGTCATAAGGTAAAGCCATTTTTTTTAATTTCTTTTTTTACTTCTGCATTTAACATAAAATAAAAACCTCTCTTTCTATTGACAGTAGTTATAGTAGTTGTTATAATAGTTTTGGTACAATCATATTTTAATGTACCATTTTTATAAAGTCAATAGTTTTGGTACTTTATTTTTAAATTGTTCCAAATAGTCACTATTGAATAATTTATTTATATGAGGTGACAAAAATGTACAAAGAAATAGGCGAAAGAATAAAACATTTAAGAATATCAAAAAAATTAACTCAAGATGAAGTAGCACACGCTTTAAATGTAAAACGTGAAACTGTTACACGTTGGGAAACCGGTGCAAGAGATATAAAAACTGAAATAACTATACTATTATCAAAATATTTTAATGTTTCAGCTGATTATTTACTCGGTTTAACAGAAAATACCTCAACAAATATAAGTGAAATAGGCATATCAAATAAAACAGGCTTTTCAACTTCAACAGTTGAAAATATTCTTGATTTGCCTATCAAATTAAAAATAATACTTGATAAAATTATAAATGAACTTTTAAAAAGTGACCTATTAGAAAAATTTGAAGAATTAAAAGAAAATAATATAAAATTAATAAATCTTTATCAAACTGATAGTATATATAATAAATTAGTTGAAGATGAAGAACTTACATACAATACAATAGACAATGCTGATGAACTTAATGGCAAATTTATATTTAAAGATGAATATTCAAAGCTATTATTATTTGAGATTAAATATATATTTTTTGATATAATAAGAAATTTAAGTGACTATAACAAAATGATAGAGTTAAAAAAAGACTCTGAAAAAGGCTATAACGAAGATTAAACGGGGGTGTTATAAATGGCAACAGTACGAAAGAGGAGTAACACATATCAAATAAGAGTATCAGCCGGATATGATTTTAAAGGCAATCAGATTATAAAATCTAAAACGTGGAAACCCTCGCCCACAATGACAGAAAGACAGATAAAAAAGGAACTTGAAACACAAACAGTATTATTTGAACAACAAGTGCAAAACGGTCAATTTTTAGACGGTAATATAACAGTATCTGAATTTATAGAACGTTGGTTTAAAGAATATGCTGAAAGTCAATTAAAGGTCCGTACTCTGCAAAGCTATAAAGATTTAATACCACGCATTACGCAAGCATTAGGACATATAAAGCTATGTAAATTACAACCTCATCACTTAATGGAGTTTTATAATAATCTTACGGAAAGCGGTATAAGACTTGACACAAAATACAAAGCAGTACCCAATCTGAAAGAAATAGTAACCGCCGCCGGATACACTCAAAAATCTTTATCAGCGGCGGCAAATATTGGAGTATCTACTATAAGGGCTTGTTATGAGGGGCGGAATATTTCAAAAGATACAGTAAATAAACTTTCCGCCGCACTTAACAGAAAAGATATATTTCAGCCCGTCAATAGTAATAATACACTTGCAGATACTACAATCGTAAAGTATCACCGTATTTTATCATCTATACTTACAACGGCGGTACAATGGCAAGTAATACCGTCAAACCCTTGTAATCGTGTTAAACCGCCTCACGTTGAATATAAAGAGGCTCCCGTACTTGATGAATTACAACTTGACCATCTTATTAATTGTTTAGATAATGAGCCATTTGAATATAAAACCGCAATAATGCTTGTAATATATACAGGTATGCGGAGGGGTGAATTATGTGGCTTGAATTGGTCCGATATTGACTTTGAAAGAAATCTTGTACACATAACTAAAGCCATTCTATACACACCCGAACAGGGAATTTTTGAAGATACACCAAAATCAAGGCAATCAAGCAGAGCAATAAATATACCGCAAGAGATGATAACACTTTTAAAGCAATGGAAAATAGAGCAATGTAAGCAAAAGCTTTTACTTGGTGACCAATGGAAAAACACCGATAAAGTATTTACTTCAAGTAACGGTGATGTAATGCGTCCCGATAGTCTTACATCTTGGTTTCAAAGATTTATAAAACGTAATAACCTACCAAACGCACATTTACACACACTCCGACACGTTTCGGCAACTTTACTTATTGCCGGTGGTGTAGACGTTGCAACAGTTTCAAGCCGTTTAGGACACGCAAATAAAAGCACTACACTTAACATATATACGCACGCTATAAAATCGGCAGACGCAGCGGCGGCAAACTTATTACAAGATATGTTACACCCTCAAAAGCGTTATCAAAATGAGCATTAATTCTGTCCTTTATTTGTCCTTTATTTGTCCTTTAAATCTGTAATAAAGGACAATAAAAAGTAAAAAGATATGAAAAGCAACACCTTAAAAACGGCATAACTAAGCCATTTTATAACAATATTCAATAAGATATAAAAACCTTTTATATACATTGGTAATGAAGAGGTCGGCGGTTCGACTCCGCTCGTTAGCTCCAAGGAATTGTCCCCGAATTTGGCTATATAGCTTTGTTTGGGGGCTTTTTGTTTTCAATATTATTTCAAATTTGTATTATTATTGACTGTAAGATTAATCATATGTTATAATTTTTAGTGGATTAGCAATTTAATCCCTTGTAGTATTAGAGTGACCGGGCGGTTGTTCTGACTTACGGGAAAGGAACAAATATAATGAGTGAATTTACATTTGCCTTAGTAATTGTATTTTTGCTTGTGTATATGATAAAAAAATAAAGCCGCCCATTCTGATACAATAGGCGACTTTGGTAGATTAATTTCATCTACATAAAAAACCATAAAATTTAGCAGAACAACCGTTAAGTCACTCTTTTATCTACTTGTATTTTATCAAAAATATTAATCAATGTCAATATTATTTTATTTCAAATTACCTTTTTTCTATATATTCTATAAATAATTGTTGATTTATGTTCAAAATATGATATAATAAAAATACCACATTTTTTCTGTTATATGATATATATAACTTTACATTTTTATAACTTTACTTAGAGTATTCAATTTTAGGAATATTCTTTTTTTGCAGTACATATAATAACAGTTTGTGTTTGTATAAAACGCAGGCTTTATATATTGAGATACTGTTATTTTTGCTGCAAAATTAAAGTTTTTCATATATCAGAAAATGTGTGGTAACAAATTCTAAGCCGCGTTTTTATGCGTGGTATAGAATTTTATACCACGCATTTTTTAATATGTGGAAATATTGACGGAAAGGAGAAGCGGGTTGCAAACCGTCATTTGCAGCAAAAATACATATAGAGAGAAAGGATTTTATTATGAAAAAACAATTAATAAAACAAAAAAAGATGTTCTCACGAACATCTTTTTTATATTTTCAAAAATTATTCAGCTGTTACGACAAGTGATGTACCGTCAACTGTAGCTGATTCTGTTACTTCTGCGAAAAATTCAGCAGGAACATATGTCAAATCATTAACAATTTCAGGTGCGGCACTTAGTGTTAGTGGCATCATCTTACCCTTAACATAGCTGTTTTCGCCAATCTTTAGACTGTAAACACCGTCATTAAGAATAACTGCTCTGTTTTCTGCATCCCAAGTTACTGTGAAACCTGCGGCTTCTGCAACTTCTCTTAGAGGAACCATTGTTGTATTATCCTTTGCATATACATCTGAAACATTCTTATCACCGATTACAACATTTACAAGACCTGCATAGCTTACTTGCGGAGCTTCTGTTACTTTAGGTGAAGCTGTAGGAGCCGGAGTAGCATTTTTTGCAGCTTCAATCTGCTTTAGAGCAATTTCGTTTTCACCAAGAACTACAACCTTTGTAGGTGTTGTTTGAGCAGGGATACTCTTTGTTGATACATCGTAGAATACAATAAGATCATTTTTATTTATATCACCCTTATATTCTTTTTCATCCTTATCAACAATCTTTGTATCGTCAGCTGTTGCAATTTTCAAAGTATTTGCGGCATTTGTATAGCCTTCTTCATCAGCAAGATATGTATCTATATTTACATTACCTTCTTGGTCGCCGTTGATGATAATTACATTTGCTGTGTACTGAACAGGAAGAATAAGTGGAGTTGGTTCATATGAGCCTGTAAATACAGTAATTTTTGAACCATCAGTCAAATCACTTAGAGCTTTTTTGTTACCCAAATTGTCATATACAAGTGTATCATCTGTAATCTTTAGATTTACAGTATTGTTTTGATCGTCCTTATTATTAACGTCTGTTGTTGTTTTGATAATTCCGTCAACGTCGCTGTCTGTTTTTACAACTGTTACGTCTACAGAAATATAACTTGCAGTTTCAACAGGTGCTGCTACGTCTGTTTCTTCACCGTTCAAAAGCATAATGTCGCCTTGAATTTCCGGTGTCGGCATAGCATCCGGTGCATATGTCGAAACAGGCTTATTAAGTTCTTCTTCTGAAATTTGTACTGTGTCTGCAAAAGCAGATGTACTTGCAGCAAGTGCTGCTGTTAGTGCAATTATTGCGATTAGATTTTTTTTCATTTTTATAATCTCCTTTTTTTTATTATTTGCATTTATCTGTTTGCAATTTATTAGACGTAAGTAACATCACTTTTGTTCCCAAAAAAATATGAATTTTTTATTAATAAACTTATAAAATCAAAAATAATGACAATACTAAGGTTGTATCAATAAATAATGGAGGCATAAAAATGAAAGGTATAAAATTAGTTTTATTATCATTTATTGCTGCCGCAATGCTTACATCATGCGGTATGAATAATACAAATGACAATACTGCACCGTCACCGGAATCAACGGTAAATACAAATCATGATAACGAAAATAAAAATGACAATAACAATGTTTCAAACGATGTAGATAACGCAGGTAATGCGGCAGGCAACGCAGTTAAAGACGTTGGTGATGCGGCAGGCGACGTTGTCGAAGGTGTCGGTGATGCAGCAGCCGATGTTGCTGAAGGCGTAAGTGACGCCGTAGGCGGTAACGACGCAAACAACAACGGCAAATAATCATTAAAGGGACTGCATAGCAGTCCCTTCATACTGTAAGAGGTTGAGAAATTAGTTTGGATTTTTTGAAAATGAACTCGTCGGCGTACATAGGTACGTTAGAGTTTATTTTCAAAAAAAGTACAAAGGCAAGCCGTATATCAAAGATAGGCTTGCTTTTTGTTTTTATTGAATTATAAATATTATGCACGGTCCGGACAATTTATCAATCCTCTTAGCTTCTTCTTAATTTTTGTATGCGTATATCTTCCCCGTAAAACTTGTACATCATAAAATATTCATACAATCTTGAAGTAAAACGCATACTGTACATTTTTGTAATTTCGCTTATTTGCAAATTAGTATTAATAATAATCTTTTTATTATTCGCTGTACGCTCGTTAATAACGTCAAATAAAAACGCAAGATTATTTTTATTAAACGGCTCTGTACCCAAATCATCAATTATAAGCAAATCAGCCTTATATATATTATCAATAACAGACCTGTCGGTATTTCTGCCAAACTTATAATCTTCATTTATTGAAAACAGTTTTGTTGCTCTTATGTAGATAACCATTTTGCCCTTATCCATAAGTTCTTTTGCAATGGCACTTGATAAAAATGTTTTTCCCAAACCTGTCGAGCCGTAAAAAACAAGGCCTTTGGTTTCATTATCAAAATTATCGCAGAAACGTTTACAGTTATTATATATCTTCGTCATATTATCATACACCGAAACACCGTTTTCACCGACATCTTTTGAATAATAATCAAACGAAAATGTATCAAAATTTTGTGTTTTTATTGTTTCTTCTATATTTGACACTGAATATGCCGCATTTATAAGTTTCTGTTTAAAGCACTGACATTTTTTGCCGTCTTTATCATAGCCTGTATCACTGCAATTTTCACACTTATATTTATATTTATTATAATCGGCAGAAATTCCGTTTACTTTTAACAGATTACTCTTTTCATTTTCTAGTTTTCTTAGATTTTCTTTAAAATCTCTGTTATATTCATCAGCCTTATCGGGATTTTTAAATATTCTTTTAGTATTCTCCATACCGCATTGAAAAATCTCTCTGTCAATTTCAGCCACTCGCGGAATTTTTTTATTAACTTCTTCAATACGTTTTTTTCTTTCATTAGCCGCACTGATACGAAGTTCTTCGTACTCATTCATTATATGGTTTAAAGTTTGTTCGTCAGCCATTTTTTTCACCTGCCAATATATCAAGTATTTCGTCTTTTTTCTTCAATATTTCATCAAAACGTCTTATATATTCAAGAGGGTCTTTAAAATTAAACACTCTCTCAATTCTGTCGTCCATAACAATTTTAGTAGAACCGCCGCCGCCAAGTGCAATAATAGTCTGTTTTTCCTCCATAATGTTTATGTTATATGTACTCATACAGCCTTCTTTTGCATAACCGACATTTTCAAGATTACCCGAAATATTTTTTTGACGATACATATAATAAGGCTTTCTTCCTGTTTTCTCCATATGTTTTTGAGTATACGAAAGCATTTCGTTCATATCATTTGCTTTTGCAAGCTCAGCATCTGAAAATCTGAGTGAAGCCGCTCTTTTTACGCACATTGAATGAACGGTTATATTTTCAGGATCAAGTTTAATTACTTCATCAAGACTGTACTTGAACATATCAACCGTTTCTTCCGGTAAACCGGCTATAAGGTCCATATTAATATTGTCAAAGCCCATTTTTCTTGCCATTTCAAAGCATTTTCGCACCATATCGGGAGTATGCTTTCTGCCGACTCTTTTCAAAGTCTGTTCGTTCATAGTCTGCGGATTAATGCTTATTCTGTTGACACCGCCCTGTTTTGCCTCATACAATTTATCCTTTGTTATTGTATCCGGTCTGCCTGCCTCAAGAGTAAATTCCTTTATTTTTGAAAAATCAAAATTTGCTTTCAATCTGTCAAATATTGCTTTTAAGTGGTGCGGTTCAAGAGTTGTCGGTGTTCCGCCGCCGATATATATATTTTCAACATATGCACCCATTTTATCAATTACTTCCGCAGTTTTATCAATTTCCAAAAGCAATTTATCCACAAACGGGTCCATATATTTTCCGCTTACGCGTATATCTGTTGAAACAAATGAACAATACAAACATCTTGTCGGACAAAACGGTATGCCGATATATATACTTACTGAATTTTCGCCGATTTCGTCAAGCAAAATCTTTTCATTTTTTGCAACCTTATATGCAAGGTCAATCTTTTCATCGGACACTTCATAAATTTTCTTTAATATTTCAACAACTTCACTGTCACTGTGTCCTTCTTCCATAAGTTCACGGACAATTTTAGCCGGACGAATACCGCACATTACTCCCCAAGGAAGATTTATATGCTTAATTTTTTCCGCCGCGTGACAAAACGACTTTGTACATGACGCGGTAAATATCTTTTTTATAAACTGTGCTTTTTGATTTTCAGTATCAAAATCATAATAGAAATCGTCAAAATATGTATCGCCGTTATAGATTATCTCCGTATACACGTTTATAACTTTATCCTTATATTCAAAGTTTGAATACACATATATATCTTCGTTCATATCAAAATAAAGCTTATAAAAAAGCTTCATTTCGTAATCACATTCATAACCGTTTTGAATAATTAACATTTTTTAGTCCTTTATATATATATTATACTTTTTCTCATATCCAACAGAACTCTGTCCGCCGTGTCCCGGAAAAACTTCTGTATCATCATCAAGCGTATATATTCTTGTCTTTATTGATTTTACAAGAGTATCCCCGTCACCTGTCGGCAAATCACTTCTGCCGACACTTCTCAAAAACAATGTATCGCCCGTAAACAATTTTTCATTATTTATCAAATAACATACGCCGCAATTTGTATGACCTGGCGTATAGATACATTTGATATTAAGTCCGTCAATATTAAGTTCTTCATTATCTTTCAAAACAATATCAGACTTTTTAGCCGACAATTCATAACCAAGTCCCGAATACGACAAATTAATGTCCGGGTCTGTTATATTTATGCTTGCCTTATCGCCGGAAACAAGTTTAGCGCCTGTTTTTTCACGAAGCTGTTCCATATCTGAAATATGGTCATAATGACAATGAGTTATAAGCACATATTTTATATTAACTCCGTCGTCCTGAGCCGCTTTCAATATTCCGTCACACTTATATCCCGGATCAATCACAAGACCGTTCTTTGTATTTTCATCATAAACTATATAAGTATTTTCATCTGTATAATAATTATTGACTGTCTTAATCTTCATAAAGCACCTCTTAGTTATAAAGTCTTACAGGAAGAATCATATAAATATAAGAGTCGTCACCCTCTACGCTCTTTATAAAGCAACCGCTTGTCGGAGCAGAAAATTCCATCTTAACCTTTTCTTCGTCACAAGCACTCAATGCGTCAAGCAAAAATCTACAGTTAAACCCAATCAAAAGGTTATCGCCGTCAAGCTCAACAGGTACTGTGTCATTAACCTGTCCCTTACCTGTTATACAAGAAACGTCAATCTTATCATAGCCAATATTAAAACGTACAGGAACTTTATTTTCAGATTTTGCCGATATATCATCGTTAATCAAAAGCAACGCTCTTTCCAAGCTGTCTGTAATAAGACTCTTTTCAACAACTACGTTTAACGTATTTACCACCGATATAATCGCGTCATACTTCAAAAATTCGCCGTCAAGCAATCTCGAATAAACCTGATAATATCCAAAATCAAACAAAACAGTTCTGTCTGATACTATAATATCAACATTTTCTTCATCATCTTTAAGAATTTTCAAAAGTTCGCGAAGTGTCATACCCGGAACAACAAGTTTATTGTTTTCAACATTATCATTTATTTCTTCTTTAACAACAGCAAGTCTGTGGCCGTCTGATGCAACAACATTAAGATAATTGTTTTTAATCTCAAACAATGCACCTGTCAAAACAGGTTTTTTACCCTCATTTTGAGAAACAAACGCTATTGTCTTTCTTATAAGCTTTTTAAGTACGTCCTGTGTAATTGAAAATCTGAACTTTTCTTCAAGTATAGGTGCGTCCGGAAATTCATCGGGAGCAATACCCTGAATATTAAATTCACTTGAACCGCTCTTTATTTTAGTAACATAATTAGACGGATTAACACTTATAGTAACATCACCGTCAGGAAGTCTTCTTACAATTTCACCGAACATCTTTGAAGCAAGTGCGATAGTACCGCCCTCTGTAACTGTACATTCGGTATTATATTCTATACATATATCAATATTGTTACCTGTAAACACAACATTACCGTCACCGTTAGCATCAATCTTAATACATTCAAGTATAGGTAAAGATGTCTTTGGAGCAATAGCTCTTTGAACAGTATTTATTATATCAACAAGTTGTGGTTTACTGCATACTAATTTCATTTTAATTATCTCCTTGTGTATAAATTTATCAACATATCACTGCAATTTCGTTTTGCATATATATTTATATATAAATAATATATAATATAATAGTAGTAGTAGTAGTAGAGAGCGTGGATTGATGGAAAAGTCATTTCATAGCGCATAGACAAGCCATATTTTATCAACACATACAGTATGTATTGGCGGTGGATAACTTTGGATAATCCAAATCTTATTTTTTACTGAAATTTCCTTATTCAGAAATCCACACGTTATCAACAACTTATCCCTACATTTATCCCTCGTTATAATTCAGGTCTTTTAATATGTAATTTACATCTGATTTAATCGTACTGTTAGTATCGATGCTTTCCTCTATTTTTTCAATGTTATGTCCTACTGTTGTTCGGTCTTTTCCGAACTCTTTACCTATGTTTGTATCGTTCATATTTAAAATCTTTCGGCAAAGGTACATTGAAATTTGTCTTGGAACTACTATTTCTTTTGTCTTAACTTTACCGGTAATATCCGACTCTGAAATATTATAAAAAGTAGAAACTTTTTTTATAATATTCTGAGGAGTTACTGTTTCGCTCTTCGGAATTAATTTTTTCAGAACTTCTTCCGCAAAATCTTTTGTTATTTTACATTTTTTAAATTCCGACATTGATATGATTTTAAGCAGTGCACCTTCAAGTTCACGGACACTTGAACGAATATGCTCCGCTACATATAATAATGCGTCTTCATCAATTTCTTTATTATGTTCCAAAGCCTTCTGCTGAAGAATTGCAACTCTTGTTTCAAAGTTAGGTACAGATACATCAATGGTAAGACCTTGTCCGAATCTTGTTCTTAAACGGTCTTCAAGAGTTTTCAGTTCGTTCGGAAGTCGGTCACTTGTCAAAACAATTTGTTTCTTTGAATTAAAGAGTTCATTAAAAGTATGGAAAAATTCGTCCTGTGTAGCTTCTTTATTTTTCAAAAATTGAACGTCGTCCACTAAAAGCGCATCGGCGGCTCTGTATTTACTTCTGAATTTATCGCCTGTTTTTTCTCTGATTGATGTGATAAATTCATTCATAAAGTTTTCACTTGAAACATATATTATCTTTGCATTTGGATTATTAGCTTTAATCTTATTACCGATTGCCTGCATTAAGTGTGTTTTTCCAAGTCCGCTGTTACCGTAAATAAAAAGAGGATTATTGCTTTCACCCGGATGATTGGCAACTTGTTCTGCGGCGGTATACGCATATAAATTTGAAGAACCTTGTACAAAATTTTCAAATGTATACTTTGAATTTAAACCGTCACTGCTTATTATTTCACTGTTGTCATATTCCGAGTTTTGTTTTGATTCGATTTCTTGCTTTAACTCGTTTGCGTCACCGACCAAAACAGCAAGTGAAATTTTAGCACCCGTAACTTTTTCAAGTGATGATTCGATGTATTTTTTGTAACGGTATTCTACAAGATTTTTATTAATAGAAGTCGCTACGGAAATAGTAAAAGTCGAGTTTTCAAAACATACGGGAACTGCTGTTTTTATATGTATATTAAATCCGACAGGAGATACATTGCCTTCAAGATTTTTAAGAACCTGATTCCAAATCTCTAACATATCCATATCTATTATTTTCCTCCTTTTTTCATTATTGTTAACAAATTGTATTAAAATCAAACATATCGCCATTATATTTAAGTCTACACTCTATAATATCAAATTTAAGTAAATTAATCAAGAAAAATATTGAGATTTTTTTAAGTTTTATGTATAATGAAATTAATACAAAACTATAGGAAGGAATGATGAAATGTGCCGAGATATAAAGTTTTTGCGGCAATAGACTTGGGGTCTACGGAAATAACAATGAAGATAGCGGAAGTTTCAAAGAAAAACGGCATTTCTGTGTTGGATACCGTCAAATATGATTTGTCAATAGGAAAAGAATCGTATGCAGTCGGAAAAATAAGCTATAACCTTGTTGACAAGATATGTAACTGCTTTGAAGAATATTTAAGGATAATGAAAAGCTACGGAGTTGACGAATACGTCTGTTATGCAACGACTGCCGTAAGAGAGGCGTCAAACAGTGAATATATAATTGACCAGATTAATATAAGAACGGGGATAAAGGTCACTATTATATCAAATGAAGAGGAAAGATTTTTACATAACAAGGCATTTGCACTTAACAACAGCTATTTTGACGATATTATCGAGGCAGGTGCTGTTTTGGTCGATGTTGCATCGGGAAGTGTACAGGTATCACATTATGAGCAGTCTAAACTGCAATTTTCTCAAAACCTGCCTATGGGCTCACTTCGTGTACTTGAAAATCTTTCAACGGTTAAAAACAGTACAACCTCTTTTTCAAGTGTGCTTGAGGATTTTATTAAGGCGGGTATCAATAACTATAAAAAGGTATTCTACAAAAATCCAAACTACAAGTATTTCGTAATAATGGGCAATCAAGTCAGATATATCAAAAAAATCTGCGGTATAAGTTCGGACAGTATAACAGAAGAAAACATAGATGATGTATACAAGATTATATCTGAATACGGTCCGCAATATGTGGAGGACAAGTACGAAGTACCTTATGATATTGCAAAGCTGATGATGCCGTCAATTCTTTTCTATAAGATGTTTATGTCAAAAGACAAAAATCAGATAATCATTGCACCTGAAATATCGCTTGTTGACGGAATACTTGTCGAATATGTCGAAAAAAATGCGTATACGCATACAAAGCATATATTTACAGATGATATTATATCAAGTGCAAAATATTATGCAGGCAAATATGATGTAAGCCACCGCCATTATACTAAAATTATGGAGTTCGGAGTAAATATAATGGCAACGCTTTCTAAAAAGTTCGGACTTTCAAAGCGTCACGCAGTATTGCTTAAAGTTGCGTCAATATTTGCTGATACGGGTTACTATATAAATATAAACGATTACAGCAAATATTCATACGACATTGTAAAATCAAATCCTATTATAGGTTTGTCACAAAAGGAACACGAAGTAATATCGGGTGCGGTGCTGTTCCAAAACGGTATTTTTGATTTTAATGAATACAACGTATATTCAAAGAACAGAAGATTGCTTATTTCAAAACTTGCGGCAATACTTTCACTTGCCAAGTCACTTGATGTTGAATACAATCAAAAAATAGACGAAATCAAAACATCAATAAGAAACGGAATACTTACGATAACCGCTTATACGGACAGTGATATAAGTCTTGAAGAACGTGAATTTAACATAGCACAGGAATTTTTTGAAGAAGTGTTCGGTATCAAAGCCGTACTTGTGAAGAAAGGATTGAAATGATTATGCAGGACTATAATAAAAGCGAAAACTATATAAACAGAGAACTTTCTTGGCTTGATTTTAATTTGCGTGTATTACATGAAGCAAGGGATAAAGAAAATCCGTTGTTTGAAAGACTTAAATTTCTTGCCATAACAAGCTCAAATCTTGATGAATTTTTTATGGTGCGTGTTGCGTCGCTTAAAAATATGGAGATTTCCGACTATAAGAAAAAAGACGCGTCCGGACTTACACCTCACGAACAGCTTGAAAAAATATCTGAAAAAACTCATAATATGGTTGATATGCAGTATAGCACATATGAAAAACTACTTCTGCCGCAGCTGGCTGTTGAAAACATATCAATCTTAAACAGAAATCAGCTTTCTGAAGAACAAAAGAAATTTATTGAAAAGTATTTCAAAAATGAAATATACCCTGTTTTGACGCCTATGGCGGTTGATTCGTCAAGACCGTTTCCGCTTATTCAAAATAAAGTGCTTAACATTTGTGCACTTATCAAAAAGGAAAACAAGGAGCAGGCTTTTGCAACGGTACAGATACCGTCAGTATTTAAACGTATAGTAAAACTTCCGTCTGAAAACGGCAAAAAACAATTTATTCTGCTTGAAGAAATAGTACAGGAGTTTTTGCCTATGCTGTTTATGGGTTATGACGTGCTTTGCTCATACTCATACAGAGTTATGCGTGACGCGGATATTCCTATTGATGAGGACGACAGTGAAGATTTGCTTATTGAAATTGAAAAGAGCCTTAAGGAACGTGAAAGAAGCGGTGTAATCCGTCTTGAAGTGGACAGTAAGGTTAAAAGTGAATTGCTTTCAATTTTAAAGAAAGAATTGAAGGTTAAGAATGATGATATTTATAAAATCAACGGACCTATTGATTTTACTTTCTTGAATAAGCTGTATTCGGAGGACGGATTTGACAAGTATAAATATAAGCCGTTTAAATCACAGGTAAGACCTGAACTTAAAAATGTTGATTTATTTGAAAAAATCCGTGAGGGTGATATACTTCTTCATCACCCGTATGACAGTTTTTCAACAATAGTTGATTTGATAAAACAGGCGGCAGTTGATGAAAATGTGCTTGCAATTAAACAGACATTGTACAGAGTAAGCGGTAATTCGCCTATTATAGAGGCACTTTCGCGTGCGGCGGAAAACGGTAAGCAAGTGAGCGTACTTGTTGAATTAAAGGCAAGATTTGATGAAGAAAACAATATTATTTGGGCGAGAAAACTTGAAAAAGCCGGTTGTCACGTTATATACGGACTTTTGGGACTTAAAACACATTCAAAGATTACCGAAATAGTAAGACGTGAGGAGGACGGTATCAGAAGATATGTTCATCTCGGAACGGGTAACTATAACGATATAACCGCCAATTTCTATACCGATATGGGACTTTTGACTTGTTCAAAACCAATCGGTGATGACGCCGGTGCATTCTTTAATATGATTTCGGGATTTTCAGAGCCGTCACACTGGAACAAGCTTATTCTTGCACCTCTATGGCTAAGAAAAAAGACTGAAGAAATGATTGAACGTGAAATTAAACACGCAAAAGAAGGACGTAAAGCAAGAATTGTCGCAAAGGTGAATTCGCTTGTTGACCCTAAAATTATTGAACTTTTATATAAAGCAAGTTGCAGCGGTGTTAAGATTGATTTGATTGTGCGCGGAATTTGTGCCTTGAGAGCAGGTGTAAAGGATTTGTCGGAAAACATTACGGTTCGTTCTATTATCGGCAGATACCTTGAACATACAAGAATATATTATTTCTATAATGACGGTCAAGAAAATGTGTTCTGTGCAAGTGCCGATTGGATGCAGAGAAATCTTAACAGACGTGTTGAAATAATGTTCCCTATTGATGATGAAAATTTGAAAAAAGAAGTTATAAACGTGCTTGATGTACAGCTTAGCGATACAATGCGTGCACATATTCAGCATGACGGTGTTTATACAAAAGACAGACGCGGAAAGAAAAAACTTGACTGTCAGGAATATTGTATGGAACAGGCTGTTGAACGTGCAAATAAGGTTGTTGAGAAAAAGACGTCAAGGGTGTTTATACCTAAAATGAAACCGGAAGAAGAATAAGAAGGACAGATTATGAAAAATGTTTTGATAACAGGCGGAAGTCGCGGAATCGGCAAAGCTTGTGTATATGAATTTTCAAATAACGGATACAGAGTGTTTTTGAATTATAACAAAAGCAGTGATGAGGCGGAAAAGATAAAAAATGAAACAGGTGCGGTTACATTAAAAGCAGATGTTTCAGACTCTAAACAGGTAAATGATATGGCTGAATTTATTCACACAAATTACGGTAAAATAGATGTAATTGTGAATAATGCAGGTATTTCACAACAAAAATTGTTTACAGATATAACTGAAAATGATTGGGACAGAATGTTTGATGTGAATATGAAAAGTATGTATCTCGTTACAAAGGCTTTTGTTGATGATATGATTTATAAACATAGCGGTAAAATTATTAATATTTCGTCAATGTGGGGTGTTACAGGCGGCAGCTGTGAGGTTCATTACAGTGCCGCAAAGGCGGCGGTTATAGGCTTTACAAAAGCACTTGCAAAGGAGCTGGGACCGTCGGGGATATGTGTAAATTGTGTTGCACCCGGAGTTATTGAAACTGAAATGAACAGCCATTTGACAAAAGAAGATTTTGAATGCCTTTGTGAAGAAACACCGCTTGAACGACTCGGTAAAGCGGAGGAGGTTGCAAAGACAGTAAGATTTCTTGCAAGCGAAAATGCGGATTTTATAACAGGTCAGGTTGTCAATGTTGACGGCGGTATGGTGATATGATTAAAAGGGATTATCAACGATAATCCCTTTTTTTCGTGGATAAGTCGGCATAATTAAAGCCACCCCACAGTCAACTGCGTTGCCGGCTCCCCTCAATGGGAGCCAAAAGCGGAATGGCGTTATAAAAAATGTTAGTAGGGGCGGTCATTGGCCGCCCGTGTAAAATTACAAAAGGGGCGACCAATGATCGCCCCTACGGAAAGAAAAAGGTTAGATAAAAAGGGACGTTAATGAAGCCGCCCTATAAGAATGATATATTTATGACAAAAAATGATTAAGCTCGTATGAAAGTTATAACAAGCCACCCCACAGTCAACTGTGTTGCCGGCCCCCCTCAATGGGAGCCAAAAGCGGAATGATGTTATAAAAAATGTTAGTAGGGGCGGTCATTGGCCGCCCGTGTGAAAGTATAAAAGGGGCGACCGATGATCGCCCCTACGAAGAATATGACGGTAGACAAAAGCCTCTCCTTGAGAAGAGGTGTCACGAAGTGACGGAGTGGTGGTAAAAGATACGATAAAAAATGACAGTCATATGAAAATATGAACAAGCCACCCCACAGTCAACTGCGTTGCCGGCTCCCCTCAATGGGAGCCAAAAGCGGAATGGCGTTATAAAAAATGTTAGTAGGGGCGGTCATTGGCCGCCCGTGTGAAAGTATAAAAGGGGCGACCGATGATCGCCCCTACGAAGAATATGACGGTAGACAAAAGCCTCTCCTTGAGGATAGGTGTCACGAAGTGACGGAGTGGTGGAATAAAAAAAGAAATGCCTAAAGGCATTTCTTAAAATGAGCAAATCTATAAGCCGGGTTCTGTATTAGATAATCATCTATCTCGACGTACAGTTACCTATACGCTCAAGCCTTTCAAGGGAACACGCCGAGCAAGCTTAACATTCCCAAAGTTGCTTCAGGTGGGGTTTACACGGGAATTCAGTTGCCATCTTCCCTGTGCGCTCTTACCGCACATTTCCACAATCACCTTAATAAATCAAGGCATTTATTTTCTGTTGCACTATCCTTAAAGTCACCTTTACCGGCCGTTAGCCGGCACCCTGCTCTGTGAAGCCCGGACTTTCCTCACCGTAAACGGCGCGATTATCTGACTTACTCTTAAAATATTATACAATATATTTTAAATTATGTCAAACAAGTTTAAAAATATCCTTATTTTCTGATTTTATTATTTCAATATCAGTATCTTTCAAAATATCTTCAAATATATCCATAACACATATTTCAGTAGGATAATGACCTGCGTCAATGACACATATTCCAAGTTCGGTCATATCAATCATATTATGATACTTCATATCACCTGTTATAATAACGTCCGCACCTTTTTCAAATGCAATCGGAATAATTTCACTGCAGCTGCCCGATGCAACCGCAACTGTATTTATATCCTTTTCAAAATCGCCGGAAACACGCAAAAAAGGTGTGCCGAGTATCTTTTTACAATGTTCTGCAAAATCACCAAATTTAATCGTTTTTTCAAGTCTGCCGTATCGTCCCAAACCTGCCGAAGAATCATCGGTATGTTGGTCAAGTATTTTAATATCGGTAAGTTCAAACATTTCGGCAAGTTTATCATTTATACCGCCTTTAGCTGTGTCCATATTAGTATGAGCGGCAAAAAGAGGTATATTATTTTCAATAAGCAATTTAAGCATTTGTCCCACAGATGTGGAATAATCAATTCTCTTTATACCGCCAAGCAGTATTGGGTGATGTGAAACAATCATATCGGCATTTTTTGATATAGCCTCTTTAACGGTATTGATATTAGTATCAAGCGTTACAAATACCTTTTTTACGTCCTTATTTTCATCACCGCACAAAAGACCGACATTATCCCATGAATACGCCAATCTTTCAGGGCATACATTCTCAATTATTTTAATTATTTCTTTAGCTTTCATATTTATTCAATTCCTTTAGCCAGTATTTATATTTATTGAGTTTATCATCATCAACGTCTTTTGAATTTTCAAGACCTGCTATAACCTTGACAAATTCACGATGTTTTTTATCATAGAGATTTTTATAATACTTATGATTTACAAGATATTTCGGTAAATGATATTCAATATCGTTATCAAATTCCTTTTGAGATTTGTTTATAACATTCATTATATTATATACCTTAAATCCCTCAATGGCAATATCTTCGTCCGTAATAGAAAAGCCGTTTGTAATAAGATACTTTCTAAGCTCATATTGTGCATTCATCGGTTGAAGTACAAGATTACATTCTCTCGCCTTTTCTATATCTGCACTTAAAATCTCACTGATAAGCTGACCGCCCATACCGGCAATTATAACGGTGTCAACCTCACCTTTTTCAATAACTGAAAGACCGCTGCCAAGCCTTACCTCAATTTTATCAGAAAGTTTATGCTTTTCAACATTAGCCTTTGCAATATCAACCGGTCCTTGTCTTACATCGCCTGCAATAACGTATTCGGCTAAATCATTTTCAACAAGATAAATAGGAATATATGCGTGGTCAGTACCAATATCGGCGATTCTATTCCCTTTTGTATGGTCTATTATACATTTTAAACGTGGTGTAATCATAAATAATTACCTCCGAGATTCAAATAAATTAGTTTATACGGTTATCCTACAAGTTATACACACAGTGTGGATAACTTTCAAGGTGTTATAAACAACAAAAAACGCCTTAAAACCGTAATTTGTGGTGAGTTATCATCAGTTATCCACACTTTTTCCACGTATTTGTGTAATATTTGTAACAATAGTGTAATATTAAAATGTAAACCTTAAAAAATCGCATATTTACGCGATTTTTTATAAACGGTAATAATTACACACTGTGTGGATAACTGTGTGGATAACGTGGATAACTCAAAATAAATGGCTTGTCTACGTCATTTTTAAGTGGATAAGTGGTAAAATTAAGGTGTTGATAAGTCAAATTTAACCATAAATTAGTTTACATAATACCACAACTATATCTTGTGTTACAGAAATATTACAAACACAATATAGGTTATCAACACAAACGTGGAAAAATTAATTTCAACTGTTTTGTAATGTTGATAAATACAATAATAGGCAAGCCATGGCTTGCCTATTTACAAAAATCAAAATTACTTAGAAATCTTATCTGTACCCATATAAGGAACAAGAACTTCAGGAACTGTTACAGTACCGTCCTCATTCTGATAATTTTCAAGAATTGCGGCAACAGTTCTGCCGACTGCAAGACCTGAACCGTTAAGTGTATGAACAAATTGAGCCTTATCCTTCGGTGTTTCCTTATATTTGATGTTGGCACGTCTTGCCTGATAATCTTCAAAGTTTGAGCATGAAGAAATTTCAACATATCTGCCGTAGCTTGGCATCCATACTTCAATATCATATGTCTTAGCCGATGAGAAACCAAGGTCACCTGTTGACAAGCATACAACTCTGTAAGCAAGTCCAAGCTTTTGAAGTAGCTTTTCAGCGTCGTTTGTAAGTTTTTCAAGTTCGTCATAGCTTGTTTCAGGCTTTACAAACTTAACAAGTTCAACTTTGTTGAATTGGTGCTGTCTGATAAGACCTCTTGTGTCACGGCCTGCACTGCCTGCCTCTGCTCTGAAACATGCTGAGTAAGCTGTATATTTAATAGGAAGTTGGTCACCGCTTAGAATTTCATCTCTGTGAAGATTTGTTACAGGAACTTCTGCCGTAGGAATTAGGAAGAAGCCGTTGTTTACAACCTTAAATGCGTCCTCTTCAAATTTAGGCAGCTGACCTGTACCTGTCATTGATGCTCTGTTTACCATATACGGTGGGAAGATTTCAGTATAGCCCGATTCTTCTGTGTGAGTATTAAGGAAGAACTGAATAACGGCTCTTTCAAGTCTTGCACCAAGACCTTTATATACTGTGAAACGAGTACCGGCAATTTTTGTACCGCGTTCAAAATCAAGAATATCAAGGTCTGTACCGATATCCCAGTGAGCCTTTGGTTCAAAATCAAACTTTCTCGGTTCAGAGAACTTTCTAAGTTCAACGTTTTCTGTATCGTCCTTACCTACCGGAACTTCAGGATTAGGAATATTAGGAATCCTTAGCATAAAGTTTCTTAGCTGTTCGTCAATATCCCTTACCTTTTCATCGTCAGCTTTAATATCATTACTCAATTCCTTCATTTCGGCAAAAATTTGGTCTGTATTTTCACCGTTTTTCTTCATTTGAGGAATTTGCTTTGTAATTTCGTTTTGTTTAGCTTTTTTCTGTTCAACTTCTGCAAGAATTGCACGTCTTTGCTTATCAAGTTCTATAGCAGGCTCAATATCAAGCGGATTGAAACGCTTTTTTAAAGCCTCCTTTATACGTTCAGGTTCTTGTCTTAATACTTTAATGTCTAACATCTTAAATTTATCCTTTCTTTAATTTATATTATTTTTAATGTTATCGTATATAATTTTTTGGTCACTTGAAAGATCGTTGTAATTAACTTTATCAAGCGTTTCAAGTGCCATTGAATTATTACCGAGTGTAAAATAACCATTTGCACTTAGTAATAAATCATTTTGTGACTGTTTTTGTACGAGTGATTCATTATCAGATTTAAGCTGTATATTTTCTTCGGATAATTCTTGATTTTCTTTTTTTAGATTACTGTTATTTTCTAGTAAAACTGTATTTTCTTCACTAAGTATTGATGCCTTTTCGGAAATACTCATTTCTTTATCCGGTGATTCACTAACTTGCGGCTGATTTTTTTGCATATTTGTCTGACCTAAAAACGAAAAAATAATCAGCAATACCGCAACTATAAATATTAAAGCAGTGTAGAGAAACATAGATTTGTTATCATTCTTATTAGCCATTGTTTTCAGTCCTCTTTAGTTTACTTTTTGCATTTTCAAGTGCAGCATTTTCTTCATCAAGAAGTTTTATAGGTGTTTGACCGCCGACAATTTCACGCACATATGTATTGCATGAATTGTGTCCGTAAAGCGATGTTAAAATGATACCGTCGTTGTTGTTATTCAAAATAGCAAGTGCAAAGCTTAGTTTTCCTGTAACATCGTCAAATGCATCAAAATTAACAACAGCTACCTTTTTTAGTGAAATGTTAGAATCATTTTCACAATTTGCAAGTCGTGACATCAAAACCGCGTCTGATGTATCATTTACAGTCTTTGATAAATCATCAACTTTATCGTAATAATCTTTTAAAGCACTTATAATATCGCCTTCATCGGAATAATCCATAAGTGTGTTGATTTTTGATGAATTAATGCTGTTGCAGATGAAACAAATAACTATAAGTATCATCATTATTGCAAGAGCAATAAAAATAAGTGTATTTGTATCAATATTCATTCTTATTCTCCTTTTATATTAAAAAATCCAAGAACACGTTCTAAATCTTCGTTTCCGTAATATTCAATTTCAATTTTACCTTTTTTAGCGGTATGATTGATTCTGACTTTTGTACCCATTGCAGAAGATAATGTATTTTGTATCTTCTCGATTTCAATGTCATAGGCCGTTTTTTCAGACTTTTTCTTCTGTGGCTTTTTCTTTTGAAGTTGCTTTGCAAGAGCCTCGGCTTGTCTTACATTTAAGTTATCTTCGATAATACGTTTTGAAAGTGCTATTCGCAGTTCTTTATCGTCAAGCGAAAGTATCGCACGTGCGTGACCGCTTGTTAAAGTACCTAAAATAAGCATTTTCTGAATTTCGTCCTCAAGTGACAAAAGTCTTAATGAATTGGCGATTGCACTTCTGCTCTTTCCTACTCTTTGACTTATAAGTTCTTGAGTAAGATTAAATTCGTCCATCAATAAGTTATAACCGATAGCCTCTTCAATCGGATTTAGATTTTCACGCTGCAAATTTTCAATCAAAGCAATTTCGGCAACCTGTTCTTCACTGTATTTTCTTATAACTGCCGGAATTTCTTTTAAATTTGCCTTTTTTGCGGCTCTCCAACGTCTTTCACCGGCAACGATTTTATACATATTATTGTCGGACGGTGTTATTATAATAGGTTGAATAAGTCCGTGTTCCTTAATAGAATCTGCAAGAGCCGTTATTTTTTCTTCGTCAAAATGACGTCTTGGTTGTTTTTTGTTAGGCTCAATCAGGGACATACGCACTTTTTTTATGTCCCCCTCTGAAGATTTAGTAATATCGGAAGTAACTTCTTCAATATCTTCTTCATTAAAAAGAGAATTAAGACCTTTGCCTAAACCTTTTTTAGCCATATGCTCACTCCTTTACTGACATTAATTAAGTTATTTATTGTTTCGTATAACTTCCTTTGCCAGAGCCATATATGCGTCTGCACCTTTAGAGGTTCTGTCATAGTTTATTATAGGCTCACCGAAAGAAGGTGATTCACTTAAACGAACATTTCGCGGAATAATGGTTTTATAAACCTTATCCGGAAAGTATTTTTTAACTTCGTCAAGCACCTGTATTGAAAGATTTGTTCTGCCGTCATACATAGTTCCGAGAACACCTTCAATTTCAATTTGCGGATTAAGTTTCTTTTTGATTGTCTTAATTGTGGTAATAAGCTGACTTAAACCCTCAAGTGCATAGTATTCGCATTGTATCGGAATTAATACGGAATCTGACGCAGTCATAATGTTAATAGTAATCATTCCGAGTGCAGGAGGTGAATCTATTATAATGTAGTCAAAGTTTTCTTTAATCATATCAATGGCATTTTTCAAGAAAAACTCACGCTTATCTTCATATGCAAGCTCAATTTCAGCGGCAGAAAGGTCTGAAGATGACGGAATGACATACAAATTATTATATTTTGTCTTGATTACAGCGTCTTTTGTTTTAGAACTGTCAACAAAACAATCATAAATTGATAATTCATAATCATCTTTTTCAATACCAAGACCGCTTGTCGAATTACCTTGAGGGTCGCAGTCTATAAGCAGAGTTTTTTTATTTTCATATGCAAGACATGATGACAGATTAACAGAAGTGGTTGTTTTACCGACACCACCCTTTTGATTTGTTATTGCAATTATTTTTGTCATAATAATCTCCACTTTTTAATTTATTTCTATATATCATTATATCATAAAATTTTTATTTGTAAATGTTTCACGTGAAACATATTGAAGATTTAACACAAATGTAATGTTTCACGTGAAACATATGTATAATTTTCAAAAAGTGATACCATAATATATATGATATATTTAACGGAGGATTAAAATGAACAGTTTATTTAGAAAAATAAAAGATTATGTGATATTCTCTCCTACTGCTCAAGAAAATGATTTTAAGTTGAAAAATAAAAGTAACGATATAGAATACGATGTGCGAGATGAGAAAACCGAAACAACCGCAAATGATACTGTATCAAAAAGTTATGAAGAAAACATTTCATATGTACGAAACAGATTTAACGTACCTATTAATAACGATATAGTAATACGCGAGCTTGTTTTAAAAGAGGGACGCAAAGCATTTATCGTATTTATCGACGGTATGGTAAGTACAGATATGGTTGATTTGGCGATAATAAAGACATTGCTTGAAATCCCCTACTTTTCAGATGACAAGATATACAGTTATGAAACTGAAATAATAGACAGATTTATTGCACATTCGCAGGCAATAACTACAAACAGTATGGATACTATATTTGAAGAAGTTAATTTTGGTGGTTGTGCTGTGTTTGTAGACGGTTTTTCAAAAGGTTTTTCACTTGATGTTCGTGAATGGGGTACGCGAAGTATCGGTAAACCTGAAAATGAACAGTCTATTTACGGACCGCAAGAGGCATTTGCAGAAATGCTTAGAAATAATACTGCTCTTGTCAGAAAAATAATTAAAAGTGAAAAACTTATTGCGGAAGGTATTAAAATCGGAAGTGTCAGCAAAACAAGAGGTGTAATGTTGTATATTTCCGATATTGCTAACAGTGATATGGTTGACGAAGTGAGAAGACGGATTAACAGTATCAATATACAGTATGTAATTGCAATCGAAGAAGTTGCAATGATGCTTGAAGATAAGACTTTTTCGCTTACAAGCCACATTTTTGCAACGGAACGACCGGATAGGGCAGCACGAGCATTGACAGAAGGACGTGTTGTACTGATTTTAAACGGCAGTCCGAGAGCATTGATAATGCCGACAAACGCTTTTGAACTTACTCACGCAGTTTCTGATGATTACTTGCGTGTACCGTATGCAAATATGTCACGAATAATCAGAATGTTAGCGATGTTCTTGTCTATTCTGCTTCCCGGATTATACCTTGCTATAACGTTGTTTCATCAAGAAATAATACCGACTTATTTGTTATATTCGATCAGTGCGGCAAGAGAAAATGTACCTTTTTCAAGTATAGTGGAACTTTTGTTAATGGATATATCGTTTGAAATGATACGAGAGGCAGGAATACGAATGCCTAACCCAATAGGCTCAACACTGGGTATTGTCGGAGGTTTGATTTTAGGACAAGCCGCAGTCAGTGCAAAAATAGTAAGTCCGATTATGATTATAATTATAGCTATAACAGGTATCGGTTCATTTGCAACTTCAGATTATTCACTTAGTTGGGGTTATCGAATTTTAAGACTTGCTTTTATAGCTTTGGCGGCTGTAATGGGCTTTTACGGAATTGCAATAGGTATTTTCATATATAGCTTGTATGTTGCAAAGCAAACAAGTTTCGGAGTACCGTATTTATCCCCTATTCCAAAGGTTAATAACAGAAGTATGACTAATTCTATATTTGAAAATCCTATATGGAAGAAAGAACATCGTCCGGATTTTTTAAAAACCAAAAAAAATACAGAAGAACCGAAGATAAGCCGTAATTGGAAAATAAAAAAGAATACACGATAAATGTTTCACGTGAAACATTAGAAGGAGTAGTTATGATAGACAGAAAGAAAATGACGACACTGCTCATTAATGTAATATCGGTAAAAATGCTCTTGACATTTCCTAAAATAATGATTATAAACAGCGGAAATGCAGCATGGATAGAGTGTATATACAATACGTTGATTGTAATAGGACTGTTTTGGATTACAACCAAACTATACAGAAGTAATAAAAATATAATACAGCTTGCTGAAATGACAGGCAAAAAGTGGCTTAAAATAATAGTCGGAGTTGTTGTTTTTGTAGTTTTATTGATAAATTATTCGTCAATTATAAGAATTTTTCCCGAAACAGTCAAAATTGTACTCTTGCAGGACTTCAAAATAGAATTTATAATACCTATTTTTATGCTTGCTATAGGAATAGGTGCATATATAGGTCTTGAACCGATAGCAAGAGTAAATAATATGTTTATGCCGCTTGCCGGAATAGTGTTGCTGCTGTCGTTGATACTTTTGATACCGTATTTCAATATAAATAATATATTTCCGATACTAGGCAACGGGGTTTATAGTATAATGGTCAAAGGAATAAATACAATTTCACTGTTTTCGGATATATTGCTGTTGAACATTCTGCTTCCCTATTGTGAAAATTCTTCAGAGGCAAAAAAGAGCGGTTGGAGAGCAATTTATATAAGTGCAACTATCGGAGTAGTTATTTTACTGTCATATTGCTTAATTTATCCTTATCCGGTTTCAAGAGAATTTATGATTCCCGTGTATCAACTGTCAAGAGTGATACATTTGGGTAACTTTTTCAGCAGATTTGAGGTAATATTCCAATTTGTATGGTCAATTCTTGTGCTTATATATTCATCAATTTATGTATATGCACTGTGTTATGTGTGGCAGATAACATTTGACCTTAAATATTATAAACCGCTTATACTTCCTGTTGTGATAATAAGCGGAATTGTGGCTGTATTGCCGAGTTCTGTTGTGGATTTGGTTAAATCTGAACGGTTGGAAAACATAATAGTATACCCCGTGGCATTTTTATTGCCTATTTTGTTCGGATTTTATTCAAAAAAGATATATAACAAACGAACTGTAAATGAGGAGAGTGGTGAAAGTGAGTAGAATACGAATAATTATAACTATTATAGTAGTCGTTTTAACAACACTCCTTACAGGCTGTACAGGAAAAGAGCCGAATGAAATCGCATATGTGGTTGCACTTGGTATAGACAGTACAGATGACGATAATTATAAAATAACAATTCAGTATGCGAACACCACTCAAATAAGCGGAGGAGCGTCGGAATCCGGCGGAAAAGCAGGCAGTGAAATAGTTGATAACGTAACTATTGAGGCACCAAATATATACGCCGGTGTCGGCTTGGCGAATAATATAGTAAGTAAAAGCTTTTCTATGTCACATGCAAAATTGATAGTATTTTCGAAAGAAGTAGCCGAAAAGGGCGTTAAAGATATGATAGAAACACTTGTGAGAAGTGAAGAAATCAGACCTGATGTGTTCATAGCGGTGGCAAATACGACCGCAAATGACTATTTGACATCGGTAAATCCTGAAATGGAGGTAAACCCTGCACAATATTATCAGCTAATATACCAAAAAAATCAGCTTGTAGGTATTCCTGACGGTCAATTAAGAGAGTTTTTTACGGGTTTATATACAGATAACTATGATAGTATATTGCCTGTTGCGGGTGTAATTGAGGGATCAGGCGGTAACAGTCAAAATGATGATAAAGGACAGTCAAAAGACAGTCAAAATGAAGGTTCGGAGGGTAGTTCGGAGAGCTTGGACAGTTTTGAAAGTAAAAATTCAGATGAAAATGAAAAAGAAAAAGACGCCGAAAAAAATACAAGCAAGTATGAATATGATATAAAAAACTATGTTGGCGGTGAGACCGCTATTGAAAAGAAAAATAAAGCTGAAGCAATAGGTGCGGCTGTGTTTGAAAAGGATAAAATGGTCGGTGAACTTGGTGAAGTTGAAACTGAAATATGTAAGATGTTAAAAGGTGACTATACTTATAGTTATCTTACTTATTATAATAATGATACTCCCGATATTCCTATAACCGTAAAAACAACTCAACAGAAAAAGCCAAAATATAAAATTGATACTGATAAAAAGACCGTTGATATAGAATTGTATATAGAAAGTGACCTTTATTCTCTACCGGCAGACTATAATGTAGAAAATAAAATCGAAGATTTTGAAAGAGATGTAGCAAATTATACGAGCAGTACTTGTACAGAATTTATAAATAACTTTACAAAAAAGTATAATAGTGACATTTTAAAATTAAATGAAAAGGTAAAATACAAGTTTTTAACAAATAATCAATATAATTGGTTCAAAAAAAACGTCGACTGGAGCGAATACAAATTCTCTGTGTGTACCGACTTTAAAGTCAGAAGAACAGGATTGATTGTGAGGGAATAAAATGGTAAGAAATGTATTGGTTATAATGGTAATTTTAGTATGTACTACTTCAGTAGTCAGCTACGGAGTATATAATTTAAAGGATAATAATAAATTAGGCGGTATAAGTTTGTTTGTTCTTGCGTTTGTAACGGTTGTCGGCTCAATGTATTTTTTGGTAAGATAACACTTGAAAAAATCATATCATAAGTGTATAATATTTCAGAGGTGATTTTGTGGATAAGAGCAAGACGTGCTTTTTTACGGGACACAGAAAAATAGCACAATCAAAAATTGAAATTGTAAAGGCACAACTTGCCGAGAATATAGAAAAAATGATTACCGAATACGGTGTTAATACGTTTATAGACGGCGGTGCACTTGGTTTTGATACAATAGCCGCAGAAACTGTAATTGAAATGCGTGAAAAATATCAGAATATAAAACTTGTTATGTACCTTCCCTGTTACGGTCAGAGTAAAATGTGGAAAGAGAGCGAACAATTCAGATATAGAATGGTACTTTCAAAAGCCGATAAGATAATTTACATTACCGAAAGCGTGTATACGGACGATTGTATGAAATTGAGAAATTTGAAGATGATTAAAGATTCATCATTTTGTATTGCATTTTGCCTTATGCAGAAAAGCGGAACAGGTTTTACGCTTCGTAATGCGGAAAATGTAGGTATTGAAATTGTAAATATAGCTGATGAAATATATTAAAAAAGAGGCTCGAAAGCCTCTTTTTTGATGTTTTGAGGTAAGACAGTAAGAAATTAGTTCGTATTTTACAAAAATTAACTCGTCGGCGTACATTTGTACGTTAGAGTTTATTTTTGTGAAAAGTGCAAAGGCAAGCCGTATATCAGAGATAGGCTTGCCTTTTATATTTGTTATTTCTATAAATTTTAAACTATAAAATAATAATTTTGCACGGTCCGGAAAATTTATTGCTGTCTTACAGTGTACTGATTAAATCATTCATATTGTACATTCCGGCAGGTTTGTCACTCATAAATTTTGCAGCCTTAATTGCACCGACCGCAAAAACTTCTTTACTGTGAGCGCTGTGCTTTAATTCAATAACTTCATCAGTTCCTGCAAAGATAACTTCATGATCACCTACAATAGTACCGCCGCGAACTGCGTGAATACCTATTTCGGTAGGCTTTCTCTTTCTGCGAACTGCGTGTCTGTCATAGACATATTCAGCCGGATAAGAAAGTGTTTCGTCAATAGCGTCAGCAATAGCAAGAGCAGTACCTGACGGAGCGTCAATTTTTTGATTGTGATGACGTTCAACAATTTCAATATCGAAGTTTCCTTCAAGCAGTTTTGTAGCTTTCTTTGCAAGAGCAATGATAAGATTGATACCAAGACTCATATTTGCAGAGAAAAATACAGGAATTTCTTTAGATGCTTCTGTAAATTCCTTTTTCTGCTCATCAGTATAACCTGTTGTAGCAAGAATAACAGGTAATTTTCTCTTTTTGCAGTAGTTTAGTACAGTTGTAAGAGCAGATGGGTGTGAAAAGTCGATTATAACATCGGCGTCGCCTGTAAATTCATCTGGATTTGTGAAAACGGGATAAGTATTTTCAATAGAATCATTTACGTCAAAGCCTGCAACAATCTCACATTCATTGTCCTCACTGACAAGACGGGTAATAACCTGCCCCATTTTACCGTTACAACCGTTCATAATAATTTTCGTCATTAGTCCGTTGCTCCTTTATGCAAGTTTCATACCGAAATCAGTCATAGATTTTTTTAGTTTTTCAAGGTTTGCACTGTCCATATCAACAAGAGGCATACGCAAGTTGCCTGCGTTGAAGCCTAACAAATTCATAGCAGTCTTAATCGGAACAGGGTTAACCTCGATAAATAGGTTGTTGATAAGGTCAAGCATTTTTAATTGTAAATCTCTTGACTTATCCACTTCTCCGTTAAAGTAGTATTCACATATGTTGTGAGTTTCCTTAGGAAGAATGTTTGCAACAACAGATATAACACCCTTACCGCCAAGCGAAAGTGTAGGAACAATCATATCGTCGTTACCCGAATAAATGTATAAATCAGGTACTTCTGCGGCAACCTTAGCCATATAACTGATGTTTCCGCTTGCCTCTTTGATAGCAACTATGTTTTCAACCTTTGCAAGTTCCTTTAGAGTGTCGATAGCAAAGCTCATACCTGTTCTTGACGGAACGTTGTAAAGGATAACAGGAATTTTGATTGCATTGGCAATAGCCGTAAAGTGAGCAATAAGTCCCTTTTGAGTAGTCTTGTTGTAATACGGAGTAACAGAAAGAATTCCGTCAACGCCGTATTCTTCGGCTTTCTTTGAAAGCTCGATTGCGTGAGCAGTATCATTTGAACCTGTACCGGCAATGACAGTAATTCTGCCTGCCGCTTTTTCAACAGTGTACTTGATAGCTGCAAGATGTTCTTCGTCAGGCATAGTAGATGCCTCACCTGTTGTACCGCAAATTATAATTGCGTCTGTATTGTTTTCAATATGATATTCAATTAATTTTCCAAGTTCATCATAATTTGTCTTTAAGCCGTCAAACGGCGTAATAATGGCAACGCCGGAACCTGTAAAAGGTAATGTCTTAGACATATTAAATCAATTCCTTTCAATAAAATTTAAAAATTAATCCATATAACCCTTAGCTGTAAGTAGTTCAGCAAGAAGAACCGCACCGCCTGCAGCACCTCTTAGAGTATTGTGGCTCATAGAAACCATCTTATAATCGTATTGTGTTGATTCTCTCAAACGTCCGCATGAAATAGCCATACCGCCGTCAATTTCACGGGCAGTCTTGATTTGAGGCTGATCAGGAGCGTCCTTTTCAGTGTAAACGTGAATAAACTGCTTTGGAGCGTGAGGTAGGTTAAGTTCCTGAGGAACACCTTTGTATTCTGCCCACATTTTTTCGATTTCTTCTACAGACGGCTTGTTTGCACTGTCTTTGAATGAGAAGAATATAGCGGCTGTGTGACCGTTTGATACAGGAACTCTGTATGTTTGGCATTCGATTTGCAATTCGGTTGAAGGAACGATTTCTTTACCTTCAATTTTACCAAGTACCTTGTTAGGCTCAACTTCTGACTTCATTTCTTCTCCGCCGATGTATGGGATTAGGTTGTCAACCATTTCCGGCCATGTCTCAAAAGTCTTACCTGCACCTGAAATAGCTTGATAAGTTGTTACAAGAGCGTGGTCGATTGGGTACTTCATATTAACAACAGCCATTGCAGGCAAATATGATTGTAGAGAGCAATTTGACTTAACTGCGATAAAACCTCTCTTTGTACCAAGTCTTTCACGCTGAGCAGGAATAATTTCAATGTGCTGAGGGTTGATTTCCGGAATAATCATCGGAACGTCAGGAGTATGACGGTGAGCAGAGTTGTTTGAAACAACAGGGCATTCAGCCTTAGCATATCTTTCTTCAAGAGCTTTGATTTCGTCTTTTTTCATATCAACTGCACAGAATACGAAATCTACCTTTTCTGCAATTTTTTCAACGTCGTTTGTAGCGTCCATAACAACCATATCTGCTACTGATGCAGGAATTTCTTCGTCCATAGCCCATTTAGCGCCTACGGCGTCTTTATAATCCTTGCCGGCACTTCTCGGAGATGCTGCAAGCACTTCGATTGTATACCATGGGTGGTCGTTAAGAAGTGTAATAAAACGCTGTCCAACCATACCTGTTGCACCTATAATACCTACTTTGTAATTGTCTTTCATTTTGACTCTCCTTTGTTTTTTATAAAATAAAAAGCAGTAGTCAGAAACTACTGCTATGTTTGCATATAACAAAAACAGCGATAGCTCCCCACCTTACGATGACAGTCATACCGCTGTTAACGATATGCCCAGAATGAATATTCGCAATAATATTCAAACTTCGGCACTGTGTCCTTTCCGTATACATCAAAGATAATTGCATATCTCCGTATACATACTGATACACAAGCGCACCTCTACCTTGCTTATATATTATTATACTACCACTATTAATTGTATGTGTCAATAGGAAAAATATTATTTTTTTATTACATTATTTAAATGTTGCAAATTCCTGTGCCCAATAAATACCGTATGATCCTCCTCGTGCAAGTCCTACGCCTATATATTCAAAATCGGGATTTAATATATTTTTGCGGTGTCCCGGTGAATTCATCCAAGAATCCATAACATTTTGCGGTGAAGACTGACCTGCGGCTATATTCTCCCCTGCCGAAGAATATGTTATTCCTGCGGCTTTCATTCTGTCAAACGGAGTTTGTCCGTCGGGAGTATTGTGTGCAAAGAAGTTTCTGTCTATCATATCTTCACAGTGACTTTCGGCAAGAGCGGCAAGCGAATCGTCCCATTTTAACGGTGCAACATTATATTTTGCACGTTCTTCGTTTACGAGATTTAGAACTTCATATCCCCAATCATCAAAATCACTTTCATTATCGGTTTCAATATAAACTGTATGCGTGTCACCGTCCCAAAATACCTCTGCACCGGCCGATTCCGATACAGCCCTTAACGGTACAAGGGTGTAATCATTGTAGATTATAGGGGGCGTATTAAGCTCGACAGACGTATCATTGACATACATCGTATTTTCGTTTATAAACAAAGTTATGGTTAAGTCGTCTTTTTGAGCCGTTACACGCTGTTCGTCGCCAAACCACTGTACAACCATATCAAGATTTTCAAATATCGCTCTGAACGGTACAAGCGTTGAATCGTTTTGTATTATTGGTGACTGCTCAAATATTAATTCATCTTCGTTTAGATATACCGTTATATCATCATCGGCAAAAACCGTCGGTGACATAATCATCAGTGATAAAAAAAGTGCTGTTAGTTTTTTCATATCATATCCCTCCTTACCGCTAATTATATAGTATAAACAGCAATATAACAAGTGGAATTTTAAAGAAATGTGCTTGTAATTTTTATTATATTGTGTTATTATTAAGATATACAAGGAGGTGTAGGCTATGACAACGGAAGAAATGTTAGTTTCATTAGTTGAAAATGTTAAAAATATTAATTCAACTCTAAATAATATGAATAAACAATTTGATGATGTTAATTCAAAAATTAATAATATGAATAGTCAAATTGAAGATATTAATAATCAAATTTCAGAAATGAAAACAGATATTCAAAATTTAAAAAGTGAAACAAGAGAAATCAGTCTTACACTTGAAAACGAAACAAACCGTAATATCAAAATTATTGCAGAGGGACATCTTGATTTGTCAAGAAAACTTGATAAAGCCTTAACTGTTGAAAATGAAAAAGAAATGGCACTTATCCGAATTAATATGATGGAAAGTGAAATAAGAAGAATAAAAGAAAAACTTGCATAATAAAAAACGATGTATTACCTGTTACGGAATACATCGTTTTTTATTATCCGATTATTTTACAATAAGACTCTCACCTGTCATTTGTTCAGGTTTTTCAAGTCCCATAAGGTCAAGCATAGTCGGGCAAAGGTCACAAAGTCTGCCGTTCTTAACTTTAACATCGCCTGCACCTACAAGAATCATAGGAACAGGGTTAGTTGTATGAGCTGTAAACGGAGCTTTTGTAACAGGGTCGATTAAGCAGTCAGCGTTACCGTGATCGGCAGTGATGATAGCTTGTCCGCCCTTTGCAAGAATAGCATCAACCATTCTTCCTACACATTCGTCAACGGCTTCAACCGCCTTAACAGCCGCTTCCATAATACCTGTGTGACCGACCATATCACAGTTAGCATAGTTAAGAATGATAACATCAAACTTGTCCGAATTGATTGCGTCAACAACTGCGTCAGTAACTTCGTAAGCGCTCATTTCAGGTTTCATATCGAAAGTTGCAACGTCAGGTGACTTGATAAGTATTCTTTCCTCACCGTCAAATTGCTTTTCTTCACCGCCGTTGAAGAAGAATGTAACGTGTGCATACTTCTGTGTTTCGGCAATTCTAAGCTGTGTAAGACCTTTCTTACTGATGTATTCACCGAATGTCATTTCAAGAGTTTCCGGCGGATATGCTACAGTTACATTTGGCATTGATTCGTCATATTGAGTCATGCAAACGAAGTTTACAGGGAAATACTTTCTTTCAAAGCCTGTGAAGTCAGGGTCAACAAAAGTTCTTGTAATCTGTCTTGCTCTGTCAGGACGGAAGTTGAAGAAAATAACACTGTCGCCCTCTTTAATCATACCGTTCTTATCAACAACAGTCGGAATAACAAATTCGTCTGTAACGTCATTTGCGTATGAGTTTTTAACGGCTGTAACAGCGTCTGTTTCCTGTATGCCTTCGCCGTCAACCATAGCTTTGTAAGCCTTTTCGACTCTGTCCCAAGCGTTATCTCTGTCCATAGCGTAAAATCTGCCCATAATAGTAGCGACAGAGCCTATGCCGATTTCTTTAATTTCTTTTTCAAGTTCAGCCATAAATTCGGCACCTGATGTAGGAGGAACGTCACGACCGTCAAGGAATGTGTGAACATATACGTTTTCAATACCTTTTTTCTTAGCCATCTTTAACAGACCGTAAAGGTGTTCGTTGTGGCTGTGTACACCGCCGTTTGAAAGAAGTCCCATAAGGTGAAGTGACTTGCCGTTAGCTTTAGCGGCGTCCATAGCGTCTGAAAGAGCCTTGTTTTCGTAAATTTTACCGTCGTTAATGTCTTTTGAAATCTTAACAAGCATTTGATAAACAATTCTGCCGGCACCGATATTTGTGTGACCTACTTCACTGTTACCCATTTGACCGTCAGGAAGACCGACGTCAAGACCGCTTGCAGAAAGCTGTGAATGTGGATATTCGGCTAAAAGCTTGTCAAGATGAGGTTTCTTTGCCGCTACGATAGCATTACCCTCTGTATTTTGGTTAATGCCGTAACCGTCCATAATAATTAATGCGATTGGTTTCTTTGCCATAAGTAATTACTCCTTTATGTTTAAAAATAGGACAGGCAATAATGCCTGCCCTGTTGTAAAATCATTATTTAGCTGCCTTTGTGATAACAGCGAAGTCGGCACTCTTTAGAGATGCACCGCCGATAAGACCACCGTCAATGTTTGGTTTAGCAAGAAGTCCTGCACAGTTCTTAGGATTCATGCTGCCGCCGTATTGAATAGTAATAGCCTTTGCTGTTTCAGCATCGTAAAGGTTTTCAAGTAATTCTCTGATACCGCCGCAAACTTCTTCAGCTTGGTCGTCAGTAGCAGTCTTGCCTGTACCGATAGCCCAGATTGGCTCGTATGCAACGACAACTTTCTTAGCGTCGTCAGCACTGATTCCGGCAAATGCCTTCTTTATTTGAATAGCAATCCAGTCCATTGTGATACCGGCTTCACGCTGTTCAAGACTTTCACCGCAGCAAACGATAGGAATAAGACCCTTTTCAAGAGCCTTTTTAGCCTTTAGATTAACTGTTTCATCAGTTTCGTTGTTGTATTCACGTCTTTCACTGTGACCCATGATAACATAGTCAACACCAAGGTCTTTAAGCATTTCTGCACTTACTTCACCTGTGAAAGCACCCTTGTCCTCAAAGTGTAGGTTTTCAGCACCGATTTTAACGTGTGAACCCTTAGCGGCTTCAACAGCCTGTGGTAGGCATACAAACGGTGTACAGCAAACTACTTCACATTCTGAACCCTTTGTTGCGTCGATTACTTCTTTGATGTAATCATATGTTTCTGACGGAAGCTTGTTCATCTTCCAGTTACCGGCAATTATATATTTTCCCATTGTAATTTCTCCTTTAATCGATTTTGAATTGTATTGTGAATATACTCACATACACCATTAAAGTTTTTATCAATATCAAGATTAGAAAATCTTATAATTTTAATACCTTGATTATTAAGTATTAATGTACGTTGATTGTCTTTTAAGTTTGTATCATCTTCGTAATGTTGACTTCCGTCAAGTTCTATGCCAAGTTTGGCAGAATGACAGTAGAAATCAAGAATATAATTTAGGACGATTTTTTGTCTGTAAATCCTAACAGGATATGTTTTCAAAAAGTCATACCATAAATGACGTTCTTGCTTAGTCATTGATTTTCTTAAATCTCGTGCATTTGATTTTAGATTTTTATTGTATGGTAAATGTTCATATTTCATATTAGTGTTTAATTGGCTCCCATCGAGGGGAGCTGTCGCAAAAGCAACTGAGTGGTGGTGAAAGATAGCCACCACACCACCGCAAGCGGTCCCCCTCTCCTCAAGGAGAGGCATGCTTGGCTCCCATCGATGGGAGCTGTCGCAAAAGCCAACTGAGTGGTGGTGAAAGATAGCCACCACACCACCGCAAGCGATCCCCCTCTCCTCAAGGAGAGGCATGCTTGGCTCCCATCGAGGGGAGCTGTCGCGAAAGCGACTGAGGGGTGGCAAAGATAACTATTATATCATCACAAATAGTCCGTTATCTAATAATTATTTATCTGTCAAAGCTGCGATACCAGGAAGTTCTTTACCTTCAAGAAATTCCATTGATGCGCCGCCGCCTGTTGAGATGTGGCTCATCTTATCGCCAAGACCTGCTTGGTTTACTGCAGCAACACTGTCACCGCCGCCGATGATTGTTGTAGCGTCAAGATCGGCAAGAGCCTGAGCTATTGTATTTGTACCCTTTGCGAAGTTTGGCATTTCAAATACGCCCATAGGACCGTTCCAAACAACTGTCTTTGCGTCTTTAAGAGCATCCTTGTAAAGTTCGATTGTCTTAGGACCGATGTCAAGACCCATCCAGCCGTCAGGAATATTACCTTCAACAATTTGTGATTCGGCGTCGTTTGCAAATTCTTTAGCAACTACTGTATCAACAGGAAGAAGTAGCTTGTCGCCTGCCTCGTCAAGCATTTTCTTAGCATAGTCAATGTAATCAGGTTCAAGAAGTGATGTACCTGTTGTCTTGCCTTGTGCTGCGAAGAATGTGTAAGCCATACCGCCGCCGATGATTAGCTTGTCTACTTTCTTTAGAAGATTTTCAATAACTGAAATCTTTGAAGAAACTTTACTTCCGCCAAGAATAGCTACAAGCGGTCTTACAGGGTTGTTTACTGCGTTACCGAGGAAGTTGATTTCCTTTTCGATTAGGTAACCTGCAACAGCCGGCTTAAGAATTGAAGATACACCTACGTTTGAGCAGTGAGCTCTGTGAGCTGTACCGAATGCGTCATTTACGAACAAATCAGCAAGTGAAGCAAGTTCTTTTGAAAAAGCTTCTTCGTTCTTTGTTTCTTCTTTTCTGTAACGAGTGTTTTGAAGAAGAACAACATCACCGTCATTCATTTCTGCAACAGCCTTTTTAGCGTTGTCGCCTACTACGTTATCGTCAGCGGCAAAAACAACTTCTTTGCCAAGCTTTTCTGAAAGACTCTTTGCAACAGGTGCAAGAGAAAGTGATGGAACAGGCTCACCCTTTGGCTTACCCATATGTGAGCAAAGAATAACTCTTGCTCCGTTATCTATAAGATACTTAATTGTAGGAAGTGCACCTACAATACGGTTTTCGTCTGTGATATTACCGTCAGCGTCAAGCGGCACGTTAAAGTCACAACGTACTAAAACCTTTTTGCCTTTTACGTCAACATCTTCAACTGTTAATTTGTTGTACATAGTCAATTTCTCCTTTTTTATGCGGACAAAATTATCCGATTTTTCTTGATTATATTATATATAAAAATTATCTGTTTTTCAAGTATATAATTAAAATTCGTTAAAATTTTACCAACTTAATCAAAATAGCCGCCGTCAATATGCCAACTATGTCACCGACAGCCGCAAAAGGAACAGCTTTCAAGTTATGTTTTACCCTTGTTTTCGCAAAATATACGCAAAGACAGTAGAAAGTTGTTTCAGTCGAACCCATTATAACGGAGGCAATTCGACCGACTTCGCTGTCGGCACCGTAATTGTTTAAAATTTCGGTAAGTATGCCCGTTGCACCGCTGCCCGATATTGGACGGATAAGTGCCAAAGGCATAACTTCGGCAGAAATTAAATTTGTGATAGGTGAAAGAAGTGATACTATAAGGTCAAGCGTGCCTGACGCACGGAGCATATATGCGGCGGTAAGCACCGCTACAAGCGGCGGAAATATGCCTGATACTATTTTCATTCCCTCCTCTGCCCCATCTATAAAAAGTTCGTATGACGGAAGTTTTTTTATCATTGCGGTTATAAGAAAAAGTGCAATTATGAGCGGTATTACATAAATCATATTTTACTCCCTATATAGTAATTTTGTCAGTGTTAAAGCAATAAATGCGGCGGTGAATGAAGAAATCCAAATCGGCAGAATAACCGAAAACGGATTTACAGAGCCTGCCGCAACACGCAGAGCGATTATTGTTGTGGGTATAAGCTGTACGGACGTGGTGTTCAAAACGACAAGCATACACATATTTTTTGACGTATAAAGCGGATTGTTGTTTTCCTTGTCAAGACATTGCATAGCCTTTATGCCCATAGGCGTTGCGGCGTTGCCCATTCCGAGCATGTTGGCACTCATATTCACGGCAATATATTTTTTTGCGTTTTGACCTGCATTGGGAAACAGGAAGTTTATTATAGGTTTTAATAATTTCTCTAATTTCTGTGACAATCCCGCATTTTCGGCAATTTTCATAATACCCGTCCAAAAGCACATAACTCCCGCAAATGACAATACCGTAAAAACGGCACTTTTCGCACCCTCAAACGCACCGTTTATAGTTTGGTCGACAGTGCCGTTAAAAATTGACACAACTATCGACACAATAATCATCAAGCACCAAATATAATTCATATACTTTCCTCCGTTTCTTGTGAATTTGATATTTATTTATATGAAAAATTGTGCTATAATAGAAGAATGTATATAAATATAATTTGAACGGAGGATTAGTATGCTCAAAGGAAAAACAGTCGTGCTTGGAGTTACGGGAAGTATTGCGGCGTACAAAATCGCAAATCTTGCAAGAATGCTTGTAAAACGGCATTGTGAAGTACACGTGCTTATGACGCAGAACGCAACTAATTTTATAAATCCCATAACTTTTGAAACATTGACAAAGCATAAATGCCTTATAGATACATTTGACCGTAATTTTGAATTCAGCGTTGAACACGTTGCACTTGCAAAAGCGGCGGACGTGGTTATGATTGCACCGGCGAGTGCAAATGTAATCGGCAAGATTGCAAACGGTATCGCCGACGATATGCTTACAACCACTGTTATGGCTTGTCCTTGCAAGAAGATTGTGTCACCTGCTATGAATCATAACATGTTCCATAACCCTATCGTGCAGGATAACATTGAAAAGCTGAAGCATTACGGCTATGAAATAGTTGAACCGGCGCACGGTATGCTTGCAAACGGCGATATGGGTGACGGCAGAATGCCTGATGAAGAGCTTTTGTTTGAATACATTGTTAAAGAGATTGCATTTGAAAAAGATATGACAGGTAAAAAAGTGCTTGTTACAGCCGGTGCAACTGTAGAGGCTATCGACCCTGTGAGATTCATAACAAACCATTCGAGCGGAAAAATGGGTTTTGCACTTGCAAAGAACGCAATGCTAAGAGGTGCGGACGTGACGCTTGTTATGGGTAAATGCGACAGTGAGCCTCCTGTGTTTGTGAATACGGTTAAGGTGCAGAGTGCGAAAGATATGTATGACGCGGTAATCGAACGTGCTGACAGTATGGATATAATCGTTAAGGCGGCGGCAGTAGCTGATTACAGACCTAAGAACGTAAGCAGTGAAAAGGTAAAAAAACAGGACGGTAATATGTCGATTGAGCTTGAACGTACGGACGATATATTAAAAACTCTCGGTGAAAGAAAAAACGGTCAATTTATCTGCGGTTTTTCTATGGAAACAGAAAATATGCTTGAAAATTCAAGAAAGAAACTTGAAAAGAAAAATTGTGATATGATTGTCGCAAATAATCTTAAACAAGACGGTGCAGGCTTTGGCGGTAATACAAATATCGTGACGCTTATAACAAAAGATGATGAAGTTCAGCTTGAAAAGATGACAAAAGATGAGGTTGCGGAAAAGATATTTGATTTCATTTTGAGTAGATAGGAAGTAGATTATGTACGGATACGAAACGTTCCACGAGGATTTGATGAAAAATTTAATAGAATCGGTGCATAACGGTGCAAGCTCACACGCATATATATTTGAGGGCGAAAAGGGCTTGGGTGTACTCAATTCCGCCAGACTTTTTGCGGCGGCATTGACGTGCAAAAATACAGGTGTCGCACCTTGCGGAAGTTGTCAGAATTGCGTAGAATCAAAAGCGGACACAAACCCCGATATAATTTACGTTCGACCGAAAGCCGATAAAAAAAGTATCGGTGCAAAAGATATGCGTAAACTTGAGGAGGATGTGGCTGTAAAGCCGTTTAATTCAAAGCATAAGGTTTATATATTTGAGGACGCGTCTTTACTTACCGAAGAGGCACAAAACACGTTTTTAAAAACGTTTGAAGAACCGCCCGAATACGCAGTATTCATCTTGATAACAGAAAACTCCACTTCCCTATTGCAGACAATTTTATCACGTTTTACGCTTGTGCATTTTCCGTCTGTGTCTGACGCGATTATGGAGAAGTATATAAGCGAAAAATATCCCGAAGAAAAGGAACGCTTGCCGTTTTTGATTAAGTATTGTGCAGGTGTGCCGGGAGTGGCTGATAATATTATAAATGATGAAAATTTTGAATCAGTGAGAACATCCTCACTTGAAAATTTATTTTCGGTACTGTCAACAGACAGAAGTTCGGCATTCGTTGTGAAGAAGTATCTTGATGAAAATAAAGATAAGGCTGAAAATATATTCGTTTTTTGGCTTGCATATCTGCGTGATATAATTCTTATGCAATCGCAAGCACCGAATATGATTATTAATATTGATAAAAAAGATACATTAAGACAGCTTGCGGCTAAGTATGATACCGATTATTTGATGAATATGTCAAAGCGTGTAATAAAAGCAAAAAATATGTTGGCACGATATGTGAGTTTAAAAGCAATTTCACTGTGGCTGTCGCTAAAATCCGCATAAAACGCGGTATTTCTATAAAAATTATTTTTGTTAGTATTTTTTCTGTTTTTGTTGACAATTTATTACATATGTGGTATAATAAATTTACCGTTTAAAAGAATATTATATAAGGAGGAAAATTTTAATGAAATCTGTAGGAATCGTTAGAAAGGTTGATGAACTTGGCCGTATTGTCATTCCGGTAGAACTAAGGAGAAAGTTTGGAATCGACATTAAGGATTCAATGGAAATTTATACAGAAGATAACTGTATAATCCTAAAGAAGTATGAACCTTCATGCATATTCTGTGGCGATGCAAAGAATATATTCCAATTCAACGGTAAGAATATTTGCCCTGAGTGTGCTAAAAAGATTAACGGCTATGTAGCTGAATAATCATATCAAAAATAAGAACCGCTTAGTCTGATGCGGTTCTTTTTTTGTGTTGATAATAACTTTAAATTGTGGATAAAGTATTTTTTAGTACGATTTAATGTTGATAAAACGTTAAAATACAACATTCTATATCAACATACAAGGCTCCCCTTGAGGGGAACTGTCGCATCGCGACTAAGGGGTGGCTTTATATTGTGATATACAAAGAGTGCGACTAATGGTCGCCCCTACAAATGTTATCTCAATACATAAGGCTCCCCTTGAGGGGAGCTGTCGCATTGCGACTGAGGGGTGGCTCTTATATAATCTCTTGTTTTAAAATCCTATGAGTCTGTAAAACAGATACTCTCCCCTATCTTGACATCAATAATAAAAGAACACAAAAAAAGATGTTACCGAAGTAACATCTTTTTGAATAATCAAATCAGTAAAGCTTACGCTTCTTCGATTTCAGAAACGACACCTGAACCTACTGTTCTACCACCTTCACGGATAGCGAAACGTAGACCCTTTTCGATAGCGATTGGAGTGATAAGTTCAACTTCCATCTTTACGTTATCGCCAGGCATACACATTTCTGTACCTTCTGGAAGTGTGATAACGCCAGTAACGTCAGTTGTTCTGAAATAGAACTGAGGTCTGTAGTTGTTGAAGAATGGTGTATGACGGCCACCTTCGTCCTTTGTTAGTACGTAAACTTCGCCCTTAAACTTTGTGTGTGGGTGAATTGTACCAGGCTTAGAAAGAACCTGACCTCTTTCAATTTCGTTTCTCTGAACACCACGAAGTAGTGCACCGATGTTGTCGCCGGCTTCAGCGTAGTCAAGAAGCTTTCTGAACATTTCGATACCTGTAACAACAACTTTTCTCTTTTCGTCTGTAAGACCAACGATTTCAACTTCGTCGTTAAGGTTTAGCTGACCTCTTTCAACTCTACCTGTAGCAACTGTACCACGACCTGTGATTGAGAAAATGTCTTCGATAGGCATTAGGAATGGAAGGTCTGACTTTCTTTCAGGAGTTGGGATATATCTGTCAACTTCGTCCATAAGGTCAAGAATACACTTGTATTCAGGAGCGTTAGGATCTGTTGAATCACATTCAAGTACCTGAAGAGCTGAACCTGAAATGATTGGAGTATCGTCGCCAGGGAAGTCATATTCGTTAAGAAGTTCTCTGATTTCCATTTCAACAAGTTCCATAAGTTCAGGATCGTCAACCTGGTCAGCCTTGTTCATGAATACAACGATATAAGGAACGCCAACCTGTCTTGATAGAAGGATGTGTTCTCTTGTCTGAGGCATTGGACCGTCAGCAGCTGAAACAACAAGGATAGCGCCGTCCATCTGAGCAGCACCTGTGATCATGTTCTTTACGTAGTCAGCGTGTCCCGGGCAGTCAACGTGAGCATAGTGACGTGTGTCTGTTTCGTACTCAACGTGAGCTGTTGAGATAGTGATACCTCTTTCTCTTTCTTCCGGAGCCTTATCGATCATGTCGTAAGCTTCGAATTGAGCCTGACCCTTAAGAGCCAATACCTTTGTGATAGCAGCTGTTAGAGTTGTCTTACCATGGTCAACGTGACCGATAGTACCAATGTTAACATGCGGCTTAGTTCTTTCAAATTTCTCTTTTGCCATTGTGGAAATTCCTCCTTAAAATATTTTATATACATTAATAAACTTATTGTACAATCTTTTGGTGAAAAAATCAAGTATTTTTTCAATAAATTTATAAATTGTTAAAATTTAAACGGCGAAAGTAGGAAAAGATCCTACTTACCGTATAAAATTCAATTAGTTCTTTGCACGTTCGTTCATAATCTTTTCTTGAACAGACTTCGGAACTTCGCTGTAGTGTGAAGGTTCCATTGAGTACTGTCCACGTCCCTGTGTACCTGAACGAAGAACTGTAGCATAACCAAACATTTCTGCAAGTGGCACGTCAGCTGTTACCTGAGTAACACCGCCGCTGCGTGATTCTTGCTGTTTAACCATACCACGTCTTGATGAAAGGTCACCGATAACGAAACCAAGGTATTCGTCAGGAACGATAACATTAACAAGCATGATAGGCTCCTTAATAACAGGATCAGCCTTCTTCATACCTTCCTTGAACGCCATAGAAGCGGCAATCTTAAATGCCATTTCTGATGAGTCGACTTCATGGTATGAACCGTCATATAGAGTTGCCTTAACGTCAACTACGTTGTAACCTGCAAGTACACCAGACTGCATAGCACCTTGGATACCTGCGTCAACAGCAGGAATATATTCCTTAGGAATAGCACCGCCGACGATTGCATTAACGAATTCATAACCTGCACCTTCTTCAAGCGGCTCAAGTTTAAGAAGTACGTGACCGTACTGACCTTTACCACCTGATTGACGAGCATATTTATGTTCGATATTAACTGCTTTTCTGATAGCCTCTCTGTAAGAAACCTGAGGTTCACCAACGTTAGCCTCAACCTTAAACTCACGAAGAAGTCTGTCAACGATAATTTCAAGGTGAAGTTCACCCATACCTGCGATGATTGTTTGACCTGTTTCCTCATCTGTGTAAGTCTTGAATGTTGGATCTTCTTCTGCAAGTTTTGCAAGAGCGATACCCATCTTTTCTTGACCTGCCTTAGTCTTAGGCTCGATAGCAACACGGATAACCGGTTCAGGGAAGTCCATAGACTCAAGGATAATTGGGTGCTTTTCATCACAAAGTGTTTCACCTGTTGTTGTATTTTGTAGACCAACAGCTGCAGCTATATCACCTGAGTAAACTATATCAAGGTCTTCTCTGTGGTTAGCGTGCATTTGTAGAATTCTACCCATTCTTTCTCTCTTACCCTTGCATGAGTTCAATACATATGAACCTTTTTCAAGAGTACCTGAGTATACTCTAAAGAAACAAATCTTACCAACGAATGGGTCAGTTGCAATCTTGAATGCAAGAGCAGCGAACGGAGCGTCGTCTGATGACGGTCTTTCGTCCTCTTCGTCTGTATCAGGATTTACACCCTTGATAGCAGGTACATCTACCGGTGAAGGCATGTACTCAATAACTGCGTCAAGAAGCATTTGAACACCCTTGTTTCTGTAAGCTGTTCCGCAAAGCATAGGAACGATTTCATTATTGATAGTAGCTTTTCTCAAAGCTGCCTTTAATTCGTTAACTGAAATTTCCTCATCGCTAAGGAACTTTTCAAGTAAAGCTTCATCTGTTTCACAGATTGCTTCAACCATTGCCTGATGATATTCTTCAGCTTTTTCCTGCATATCAGCCGGAATAGCGTCCTTATGGAACTTTGTTCCAAGTTCATCATCATAAATTTCAGCGTCCATGTTCATAAGGTCGATGATACCTACGAAAGTATCTTCGGCACCGATTGGAAGCTGGATTGGCACACCGTTAGCGTTTAGTCTTTCGTGTACCATGTTTACAACATTATAGAAGTCAGCACCCATGATGTCCATCTTATTAACGAAAATCATACGAGGTACGTTATAATCATCAGCTTGACGCCAAACAGTTTCTGACTGAGGCTCAACACCGCCCTTAGCACACATAACTGTTACTGAACCGTCCAAAACTCTTAGAGATCTTTGAACTTCAACTGTAAAGTCAACGTGTCCAGGGGTATCAATGATATTAATTCTGTTCTTTATACCCTTAAAAGGACCTTCTTTTGGTTGCCAGAAACATGTTGTAGCAGCTGAAGTAATTGTAATACCACGCTCTTGTTCCTGAGCCATCCAGTCCATAGTAGCACCGCCATCGTGTGTTTCACCGATTTTGTGGTTGATACCTGTGTAGTACAGAATTCTTTCTGTTGTAGTAGTTTTACCGGCATCAATATGAGCCATGATACCGATATTTCTTGTATTTTCAAGTGAATATTGTCTACCCAAAATAATTTCCTCCTTTCAACAAAGGTAAAAATAGTGTATCTGTCGAAATCCGCATAGGGGCAATGCAAAACTGCTTGTCCCCTATTATATGCGATTTTCGGGTTAAATTTCAAAGTTAAGCGATTTGTTTAAAAAACAAATTACCATCTGTAGTGAGCGAAAGCCTTGTTAGCTTCAGCCATCTTGTGAGTATCTTCACGTTTCTTAACTGAACCGCCTGTACCGTTGATAGCGTCAACGATTTCGTTTGCAAGTCTTTCCTTCATTGTCTTTTCGTTACGTTCTCTTGAGTAACGAGTAAGCCATCTTAGACCCAATGTTTGGCGTCTTTCCGGACGAACTTCCATAGGAACTTGGTATGTTGCACCACCCACACGTCTTGCTTTTACTTCAAGAACCGGCATGATGTTATCCATAGCTTCCTGGAATGCTTCAAGTGCGTCCTTACCTGTCTTTTCTGCTACGATATTGAATGCATCATAAACTATTTTCTGAGCAACACCCTTTTTACCGTCAAGCATAATGTTGTTTATAAGCTTTGTTACAACAACGTTATTGTATATCGGATCAGGTAACACTTCTCTTTTTGCTATAAAACCTTTTCTTGGCACTTTACTTCCCTCCTTCATATTCTTCGCTTACATCTGTCAAATCTCGCATTAAATACTTGGTATAATTTGCAAATATCGGCGTTACAAATACTCGGAATACACAAAGTATTCCTGCGTTTTGTGCCTTGATATTTATCAAATTCTACCTGCGTCTTGAATGCGATATTCTCCGACTGTAAGCTTTACCGTGAAAAACATTTTAAATTTCTGTTTTTCAAATGACATCACAGGTACTCGGAGTTTATTCTTTCAAAACCCCGTGGTGCTATTCGAATATATAATAATATAACTCGATATGCACTTGTGATATGCGCGTATTAGTTAATTACGCGGCATTATTTCTTTTCCTTTGGCTTCTTGGCACCATACTTACTTCTTGACTGAAGACGTCCGTTTACACCCTGAGCATCAAGAGTACCTCTGATAATGTGGTATCTTGTACCAGGAAGGTCACGTACTCTTCCACCTCTGATAAGCACAACGCTATGTTCTTGTAGGTTGTGACCTATACCCGGGATGTAAGCTGTTACTTCAATACCGTTTGTAAGCTTAACTCTGGCAATCTTTCTTAGAGCTGAGTTAGGCTTCTTAGGTGTAGCAGTTCTTACAGCTGTACATACGCCTCTTTTTTGAGGTGAACTCTTGTCAGTAGTCTTCTTCTTTAGAGAGTTTAGACTCTTTTGAAGAGCTGGAGCAGTAGATTTCTTCTTTGATGTCTTTCTACCTGTTCTAACCAATTGATTAAATGTAGGCATATCGTGTTACACTTCCTTTCATAAATTTTTATATATTATCGCATATCATTAAGATATGTAATAAACTACTTTAATACGACGGCACAGCTTGCACCGACTTCAATTTTGCACATATTCCCCAATTCCTTCATTGTAGAAATGAAGAACACAGGAGTATTGCTTTGCATAGCAATTTTGCTTACTCCGTCTTTAATATGGTCGTCACAGTCTTCGGCAACAAAGACTTTAGAGGCTTTGTTTTCATTTAAAGCTCTTACAGCTTGTTTATAACCAACCTGCAACTTTGACCTTTCGGCATCACCAATCATGGTTTTGTCACACTCCGTATCTGAAAAATTGTACTTTGTCAAGTGTATTATTTATGACACACTCAACTTATCAGATTATATATAAAAAAACTACATTTGTCAATAGTTTTTTTAAAAGAAAATCGTTGATTTTACAAAGTGTTTTAAATAAGTCTGTAACATTTGTAACTTTATTACAAAATGTGACAAGAAAACTGTAAAAATGTCGTTTTTATTTTGATAATATTAAAAAAAGATAACAAATAAGTTTTAGTATTATTATTGTAAATCTGTCGAAATCGATTTTGAGTAGAAATGTTACATACGTTTAAAGAATGTTTCAGAACCGTTACTTGCTTGTAATGTACTTATAATCTTTGGTTAACTTGCACAATACAATATTTGGTACAAAGAAGGGTAAAACAATCAAAATATTGAGCAAAAAAGACGAAAAACTATGATTTTTGACATAATTATAAGCGGTTTGAAACAATTTTGAAAAAAACTATTGACTATTTTGTCATAATGACTTAAAATAAAACTGAGTAATTTTACCATAAAGGCAAATTCTATTATGAAAATTGCATAAAGTCACATCATGAAGTTAGGGGAGAAAATAATGAGACTTGGCAAAAAAACAAGCAAAGCTATATCAATAGCATTGCTGGCAGCAATGGCATCGACATCATTACCGCAAGTGGATGTACTTGCTGCGGTGAAAAACGGAATGTTCTTATCCGTATCATATACAGATAAGGATGGAAACAATAATAAAGAAGGGACTGAAAATACCGTCCCGGATGAATCAGAACAATCAGAAGGCGCAGAACCTGTTCAAAATGAAGAGACAGGGGCTGCGTCTAATAGTGGTGTTCAGGAAAATTCTGAAGAACAAACATCAAATAACACAAGTGGTTCATCACAAAATAATGCTGCCAACTCAAATTCTTTCCGAGAAACTTCATATAATAATGGTTATTCTTCATACAATGGTGATTATGACAGTTCAGAGGCTTCTATAACTGAAAATCCGCTTACTGCCGGAAACAGAGTTAGTGATTTTATAACATTGGATAAGCAAGCGATAGGATTTACTAAAGTGGGTGATGTTGTATCTGTTACAGCGTCGCTTGCAGAAAATAAGGATGACGAGATAGTTTGGAGAGTTGCAGATCCTACAATATTGCTTATAAAATCAACATCTGTTGACGGAAAAAACAGTACAGCTCAAATTGAATGGATTGGCGGTACAGAAACAACAAAATTCTTTGCAGGATTAAAATCGGATCCTGACGAATACACAGAAGGTACAGCTATGCTGTTTGATAATAATTCAAGCAGTGAGCAAAGCGATACAAACGAAAATAAAGAATTAAAGAGAGAGTTTGAATCGCCGGAAGTAGAAGAATTCCTAAGAGAAATGCAAAAAGAAGGTCTTTCACAAGAAAATTCGGATTACGACCTTTCAAAACTAAGTGATGTAAATAAAGAAAATAACAGTGAAGAAACAGAGCAAAAAGATAGTACATCATTGGAATTATTTGATTCAGAAAAAATTTCACAAAAGTTAGAAGAAAATCAATTATCGGAAGAAAACAACACAGAAAATAATGAAGTAAAAAATGATGAATCAAATTCAGAAGAAAAAACAAGAGAAAATGTAGAAAATACAACAACTTCTGATGATGAAAAATCAGAAAATCAAAACGAAAATGACAGAGTTTCTTCCTATTATAATAGCACTTCTGATAGTGAAGAAAAACAGACTAAAACAGAAACATCAGTTGAAACAAAAACAGTAACAGAAACTGTTCAAGAAAAGAGCACACAAAATGTTAATCGCGAAACTGTTGTTAAGCAAACTGTATCAACAGAAATACTTAGCACAGAGCAAACAGGCGGTACGGTTACAAAGACTGTTGAAAAACAAGTACCTAAACAAGTAACTAAGAACGTTGAGGAAACTGTTGAGCGTGAGGTCGAGCGTGAAATAGTTAACGAAAACGGAGAAATAGAAACTGTTACAGAAACAATCGAAGATACAATCACAACTCCTGTTGTTGAAACTGTTTATGAAACAGTAGAAGAAACGGTTGAAGAAGAAACACCAATCGAAACTCAATATACCGTAAGAGAAACAACAACAACAGAAACAACAACAACAGAAACCGTTACAGATGAAAAAGGCAATGTAATTTCATCAAAGGTAGTTGATAATTCAACATCAACATCTTCAAGAGATTATACAACAACAGAAATGCCGAGCACAGAAACAAAGACATCAACATCAACTTCTTCATCATCAGATACTGTTGAAAATGTTACAGGAAAAGAAGTTGAAAAAACAGTAACAAATGTTGTCGAAAAAGAAGTTACAGTTGACTCAGCAAATAATGAATCAGTCAATAAGAATGAAACAATTTCAGAAAACACTGAAAACGTAAATTCAAATGACAAGATTAATGTTGATGAAATTATTGAATTTGCGTCAGACGATAATGCAAATGATAATTCACAAACAACAGAAACAATCACACCGGCTGAATCAACAACAGAAGTTACATCAACAAGCAATTCATCAACAACAATGTATGCAATCGAGCCGAAACAGACATCTGAAACTTCGGAGTCGTTAGCAAAAGTTGATATAACAGAAATAAATGAAAAGCTTGTTGCAAATTATAACATTTCAGTTTTGAGTGACAGCGGTGGAACTTCAGCGGTGAGTGATCCAAATGAAATAATCAATGGTTCAGCGGTAAGCGATCTTGAAGGAATAGATACGATTGAAATTCGTGTCGGAGAAAAGAGAACCTTGGGTGACATTTTACCGGACAAAGGATTGCAGTCATCACTTACAGCAACAAACACGACAATTCTTGATTCAAGATTGGCAACAGTTCTTCAAGAAGGTTCATACGCATCAGGTGTTACAATTACCGGCGTACAAGAAGGACGTACAAGAATTACAGCTCAAATCGGCGGTAAGTTCAGAATATTCAATCTTGAAGTTTATGGAAGTAGAAATAACGTCGTACTTCCTACTGCAGTTCCAATGGTTGTGGCAAACGGAAGTTTCACTTTGGCATTAAAGAGTGACGGTACAGTTTGGGGTTGGGGTCTTGCAGGTGACCATCAACTTGGTAACTTGAAAGTTACAGGCGATGCTCAAAATACTCCGTACAAAATTGAAATCAAGGAAAACGGAAAATTGTCACCGTTGACAAATATCAAACATATTGCTGTCGGTGATGCACATGCACTTGCAGTAAATGGTGACGGACGAGTTTATGCTTGGGGTCTTAACCGTAACGGTCAGTTAGGTAGCGGTTATAAAATTACAGGTTCAAATCCGTCGTATGTTTTGACTGCTGCAAATACTCCGCTTGAAAATATCAAATATGTAGCAGCTGGAAATTTTAGTTCATATGCTATCAGCGCAGACGGTAAAATTTATTCATGGGGTTCAAATATTTACGGACAACTTGGTAACGGTCAATACGGCGGAAATGAAATAGAAAATAATGGATATGACAGTGACGTTGTATATGCAACAGAAATTTCGGTTGACGCTGACGGAAATGATTTTTCAAACATCATAAAAATAGCGGCAGGCATTTCTCATGTACTTGCATTGAAAAATGATGGTAATTTATATGTATGGGGAACAAACAGTGACTCATTACTTGTAAGCACTTCAACAGAAGATGTGTTACCATTACCTTCCAAAATGGAACTTAGTGTTGACGGACAAGTTCTTGATGTAGCAGCCGGCGGTGGTACTAATTCATCAGGTTCATCAGGTGACGAAGGTAAACAACAATTAAGATTCCATTCAATGATTTTGACAAATACAGGAAGTGTATATGTTTGGGGTCATAATGAAGAAAATACATTAGGTAAAGATGACAATAACAATTCAAGTGAAATAGAAAAACTTGAATCTATAAAAAATGTTATCAGCATCAATGCCGCAAGATATAATTCATCTGCAATAACATCAGATGGTAAAGTTTATACTTGGGGTAGAAATGACGAAGGTCAGATTGGTAATGTAAATGTTGCATCGAGAACTAACGAGCCGATGAATGTAATGGCTGGAGCAACAAATTCTGAAGATGAAGAAAGCTCACTTGAAAATATAGTTGCTATTGCAATCGGCGCAAACCATATGACTGCATTGAGATTAGACGGTAAAGTTTATTCATGGGGTACTGATATGTTAGGTCAGTTGGGTGACGGACGTAACGGTTACGAATATGAAAAAGTAGATTTGCCGGTTCTTACAGGTACAGCTGCAAGCAACTCACTAATAATGGAGCATGTAAAAGTAGTGTCTGCTTATACAAATGAAATTGCCGGTGAGTATGAGAGCAGTGAATCAATGCCTGAAATCATAACAATCACTGATGCTCAAAAAGTAAAAATTGAAATTCCTGAAATTAAAAAATATTATAAGTCAGGATTTAACCTAATAGAAAACGATCAAAAATTTGATATTACTTCAGCTATAATTTTTTCATCTTCAAATGAAAAAATTGCCGGAGTATCTGCTGATACAGTTGAGATTAATTGGGAAACTGTTTCACCGGTATCTTTGGAAAATGGTGGAGAAAGAGGAATAGTAGAAATCAAAGCTGAAAATGAAGGTTTCTATGGAATATTAAAAGTTCATGTTAAAGCACCTAATGAATTTACAACTCCTATGATTGCGTCAGGTGAAAATTTCACAATTGCATTGAAATCAGATGGTAGTGTTTGGGCTTGGGGTGATAATACATATGGTCAACTTGGTAACGGTAACTTTGAAAGTTCACAAGGACCTATTCCGGTTTTGGCAGTAGACGCAACTAAAAAACTTAGTGGTGTATTTAAGATTGCAGCAGGAAAATATCATGCACTTGCTATGACAAGTGATGGTGCAGTTTTGGCTTGGGGCTTGAACGATAACGGTCAACTTGGTAATAACAGTACAACAAACCAAAATGTACCTGTTAAAGTTTTTGGTGGTGAACATAGTAGTGTTAACGGTTTTATAACTCTTGCAAATGATATAGCTGCCGGCGGTAAGCACTCATTGGTAGCTTTGTCAACAGGTGCGGTTTATGCTTGGGGTGCTAACAATCATGCTCAGCTTGGTAATACAAGAGATGAAAATGATATTACAAGTACGTCTAAGGAATTAACACCTGTAAGAGTTATCCAGGGTGCGTCGGCAGAAGATGGCTCAAGTGCATATATAGACAGTGCAGTAGCAGTAGCTGCCGGTGAAAATCATTCATTGGCTTTACTTGGAGCAAATACAGAAGTACCTGATATGGATCGTGTTGTTTTGACATGGGGTGCAAACAATTATGGTCAAATGGGTAGTGACATTATAGTTGGCGATGGTGAAGTTTCAAGCGAACCTTCTGATGAGGCTTGGAATCAACTTGTTCCGACTGAATTGTCAGCCGATGGTACAATCATAACAAATATCGGAGCAATAGCTGCCGGTAAAAACCATTCTGTACTATTGGAATATTCTGTTGACGGTACAGGTGGCAAAGTTTATACAGTTGGTTCAAATGAATACGGTCAACTTGGACGTAACAGCACAAGTAAATTTTTGTCAGACGTTACTCCTTTAGCATCAAGTGATGTAACAGACAACGTTGTTGACGAGAAAAAGGATATTATTACAACTGTAACAGGAATTGCTGCCGGTGGTAATAATACAATAATTATAGATGCAGAAGGCAATGTTTATAATTTTGGTGATAATCGTCACGGACAACTTGGTATGGGTAGCGTAGGCGGAAGTAAAAATGTTGCCGTATCAAATAACAATTTCTCAGAGAATGGTCAGGCAATAGCCGCAGGTTCACAAAGTGGATTTGTAATGAAAAAAGATGGTTATGTTTGGGCGTTCGGATATAATAGTGACGGTCAGTTGGGTGACTTATCTCGTGAAGATAGCAGTGTACCTGTTTTGGTTGGATCGGGCGCAGAAGATGTTCTTCAATTATCTGTAACAGTTCCGACTTCTGATGGTGGCACTAAAGATATAGTAAATCCAAACACTGTAACTGTAAATAAAAACCAGACAATTAAAGCTAATGGCGGAAACATTATTTCACTTAGAGGCTTTAATCTTATTGTCAATGACGATGAAGTTAAGAAAGCAACATCAATAACATATTCATCATCAGATGATAGTGTAGTTTCTGTAAACGGAACTACAATTACAGCAGTTTCCAAGGGGATTGCTGTAATTAAAGCGGTTTCTTCTACAGGTGTAGTAGGAATGTTTGTTGTACATGTAAATGACCTTTCAGAAGATGCTTTCTATACAGAACCAATGGTTTCTGCCGGAGAAAACTTCTCAGTTGCATTAAAATCAGACGGTACTGTTTGGACATGGGGTGAAAATAAGAACGGTCAACTTGGTAATGGTACAAAAGGCGACGGAACAAGCCAATATTCACCTGTTCAGGTAGTAGGTGTAAGCGGAACAAGCGACAGTGTACTTAAAAATATTGTTGCAGTAGCTGCCGGAGATACTCACGCAGTTGCACTTAGTGTAAATGGTGAAGTGTATACATGGGGCGGCAATATGTATGGTCAACTTGGTAATGGTACAAGCGGTATCGAATCAGCAATCGAAGGTGACGAAGAAGAAGTTCATGATGCTGTTGAATTTGATGAAAATACAGGTTACTATACAATTTATGCGGCAGAAGGGTTAGAAAAAGTACGCGAAGTTCTTGATGGAAAATTTATTCTTGGTAAAGATATAACACTATCAAGCGCTTTCGCTCCTATAGGTGACGCTGACAAACCATTTACAGGTATTTTCGATGGTAACGGATATAGAATAAACAATCTAAATGTATCTTCATCAGCTACAGGAACAAATATTGGTGATAATAAAACATCAGTATCAGCAATGTTTGCTGTAAATAACGGTACAATTCAAAATGTAATTCTTAATAGTATTTCAGTAAGCAATACCACTTTAGAGGTGGAAGATAATGACATGTCAGTGCCGGCATATTCAATTTCAGCAGGTCTTGTTGGATTTAATGACGGAACTGTTTCAAATTCGGGTATAGTTTCAGGTCAAATATCTTCATATAACTTGAGTGGTGGTTTAGTTGCTTATAATGGTGAACACGGCACGATTTCAAATGTATATAACAGAGCTGATGTTAGAGTTGTAAACAGTGAAACAAGTGTAAGCATAAAATATGCCGGTGGTATTACAGCCGTAAACCTTGGCAATATTTTCCGTGCTTATAATTCAGGAAGTGTAAGCGGAACATCTGACATATCAGGTGTTGCAGGTATTTCTGCGTCTAATATGGCAGAGTCATCGGCAGATGCTCAGGCAGGTGTGGAATATGGTATTGCTTACACATATACAAATAATGGAACAGTAGTAGGCGTTGGTAATGATGCTGCCGCATCTTTAGCAAATGCTGATTTGACAGATTCTTCAATATATACAGGTTGGAATTTTGAAGATGGCAGTGGTGTATGGTCATTTACAAATAAGTATGATGAAAATGACAAATTGCCAATATTGCAAATTGAACAAGGTCCACCGGCAGCACCGGCAGAAACAGATTACACAACTAAGGATAGTGGTGTACCTGTTACAATCGTGTCAGAAGACGGAAAAGAAATCGGAAAAATTTCTGCAATCGCGGCAGGTGGCAATCATACATTAGTTTTGACAGAAGACGGTTATGTTTACTCATTTGGTAGTAACGGTAACGGTCAACTTGGCGTGGGTAGCAATGGATATGATTCAACTACATCTCTTGCTAAGTATAAAACAAAAGCTACAAAAGTTTTAGGCGGTCGTAGTGCAAGCAGTGACATATATTTGTCAAATATTATAAGAATTTCAGCCGGAAAAGAATTCAGCTCGGCATTAAAGTCGAACGGTATGGTTGTTACATGGGGTAATAATGATAATGGTCAACTTGGTATTAATGTAAATGGATTAAGAAATCAACCGGTCAAAGTTATAACAAACAATAGTAATCCTCTTGAAAATATAACAGATATTTCATTGGGTGCAAATCATGTTCTTGCACTTGCATTTGACAACTCATTATATGCGTGGGGTGCAAATGATCGTAGACAACTTGCTTCAAGCACAAAGGATATAGTTCCTGTTCCTGAAAAAATAACAATTTCGGGAAAAATCAAAACTATAGCTGCCGGCGGACAACATTCTGCAATTATGACAACTCTTGACGGAAGTGAAGACACTGCCGTTTTGACATGGGGTGATAATGAATACGGTCAACTTGGTATCAAAGATGCTAATAACGATATATCAAGAAATGCGACACCGACTCGTGTAAATAAAGGTATAACTGTTGATAGTACAGACGATTATTTGATTAACGTAATCGGTTTAAGTACAGGCGGTTCACATACTGTTGTAATCAAGGACGATGGATATGTATATTCGTGGGGTTTGAATGAAAGCGGACAAATCGGTGATATTTCAAATGAAACAAGACGTACTCCTGTTTTAACCGGTGACAGAGAAGCACGTGTGCTTATGATGCAAAAAATTACTGCGAAGAAAGCAGACGGTTCAGTTGCAAAAGAGTACACCGGAAATGACGTGCCGGTAGAAATTACAATAGAAAACAATGGTTCTTTGGAAATTGACGCCGCAGAAACGATTGAAAAATACCTAAGCGGTTTCAATATGCTAAAGAGCGTTACAGAATCAAAGACAGCTGATTCTACAAAGATTGAATTTGCAACTTCTGATGATACAGTTGCATTAATTAATCAATTGGGAGTTGTATCAGCAACTAATAAAATAGGTAAAGCTACAATTATATTAAGAAATACTGATACAAATTATATCGGTTCAATAATTGTAAACGTAACAGAAAGTATTGCACTTCCTAAAGTTGACTCAGGTGTAGACTTTGCCGTTGCACTTTCTGCAAGCGGACTTGTATATACTTGGGGTAAAAATTCAATCGGTCAACTTGGTATAGATACTGCAACAACATACAGACCAATTCCACAAGCTTTAGTTGGTATTCCTCAAATGACAACTATTGCGGCAGGTGATGACTTTGTAGTTGCACTTGATGTAGACGGAAATATATGGACATGGGGTAATAACGAAAATGGACAGCTTGGCAGAGGCGACATCGGCGAGGCTTATTCGGCAACCCCTCAAATGCTTAGTGTACAGGCAAATTCACAAGATGTTAAATTTATAAATGTGGCTGCCGGAAAAGATTTTGCATTTGCATTGACAACTTCGGGTAGCGTATATTCTTGGGGTACAAGTAGCAGAGGTCAATTAGGTAACGGTGCTACTTCAAATTCAAATGTACCAAAATCAGTTGTTAAGGGTGCAAGTGCAAGTAGTTCAGCTGTACTTGAAGATGTTATCAAAGTTACTGCCGGTGATAATTTTGCGGCAGTATTGAAGAGAAACGGCGACATATTTGTATGGGGTGACAACACTGTTGGTCAGCTTGGTAATGTGTCAGACGGAACTCAGAAAAATGTACCTGTACAGGTATGGAACGGTGAATATGTATCCGGAAATGATACATTTATTCATAATGCAGTTGACGTTGCTATTGGCGGTAACAGTGCGGCTGCAATTATACAAGAAAATAAGACAACAAGTGATGAAAGCGGAGCTGTTTCAAATGAACTTGCAAATGTAGTATATACTTGGGGTTCAAATAATAGTGGACAACTTGGTGCATCAAAAGAAGACAATTTTGTAAATTCACCTGTAAAGGTTGATTTGGACGATGTACGCAGTGTTGCTGTAGGTAATGAACATATGCTTGCACTTACAAAAGATGATGAAGTGTATGCTTGGGGTTCAAACAGTAACGGACAACTTGGTGTAGGTAATATAACAACAACATCATCTCCGATTCCTGTTGAAGTTAAAAACGGAGAAACTTTGGCACACGAACAATTTGGTGAAGTGTACCTTCTTGGTGCCGGTAAAGATTTTTCAATGGCTGTCAAGTCAAGCGGTAAAGTGTACGCTTGGGGTTCAAATAACAACGGACATATCGGTGATTATTCAAAGGGAAATAAAGTATATCCTACACAAGTAGGTGAAAAGGAATCTAACAGTCTTGTTGTTAAAGAAACAATTCTTGAAAAATATGACGGTACTGTTGATACTACAACTTATAAAAATGTACTTCCGTCAGAATTAAGTATGATTTATAGGAATAGTAGCAGTTATGACGTTTTAAAGATAAATGTAAATGAAATCTATTCAAATATATACGGTAACTTTAACTTGTTCGACGCGCAAGGACTAAACCTTATTAAACTTACAGGTGTTGATAAGAGCAATTTCTCATTGCTAAATCCAAAACTATTTACTTTGGATGTTGAAACAGCAGCAGACGGAACTACATATGTTGTTATAACTCCGAACCAAAACCATAAATTCGGAACAACAACACTAACAATTAAAGTAGGTGATTATACAAAGAATGTAATGCTAACACTAAGACCGGAAGGTCAACTTTACGCCCCGATGGTTGCAACAGGTGAGGACTTTACTGTTGCACTAAAAGGTGACGGTAGTGTATGGACTTGGGGTATAAATAATTACGGTCAACTTGGTGATGGTACATATATCAACAGAGCGTATCCGGTTCAAGTAACATTGTCGATAGACGAAGAAACAGGTGTTCGTGATTATATTTCAGACATAAAGAGAATAGCAGCCGGTGAAAGATTTGTGCTTGCACTAAGAAATGACGGTTTATTGTATGCTTGGGGTGATAATACTTCAGGTCAGCTTGGTGTGGAAATAAATAACGAAACAACAGAAGACGGTACAGCTATTGAGGATTCAAGATCTCTACCTGTAGAAATCGATTTGACTGATGGCGTTGATTTCACAGAAATTACAGACATCGCCGCAGGTAAGAACCATACTGTAATTGTTTTAAATAATGACACTGTTTACACATGGGGCGATAATACATATGGACAACTTGGTACAGGTGAAAATGGTTCATATATTCCTAACCAAGTAAAAGGCTTTAACGGTGGTGGATATTTAACAGATATTATTTCAGTAAAAGCCGGTTCATATCATACAGTTGCGTTAAAACGTGACGGTAGTGTTTGGGCATGGGGTAGAAATGACCGTGGTCAACTTGGTGATATGACAACTGAAGACAGAGAATATCCGATTCAAGTATTCAAGGGTGACAGTTACGGTAACGGTTACTATCTTGAAAACATTTCTCAAATTTCTGCCAAGGCTAACAACACTGCCGTAATTGACAGAAATTCAAGAGTATATGCTTGGGGTGATAATACTTCACAACAATTAGGTGATTATACACTATCAGCAGATTATGCAAGTACACCACGCAAAGTATATACAACATATCAATATGACCCTAACTATGAACTTACAAATGTAATGGCAATTTCTGTAGGTTTTGAACATATGCTAAGTATCGACTATGACGGTAACGTAGCAATATGGGGTAAAGTTATAGATGATAACGGTGCATTTACAGTATACGACAGAGCTAATGGCGTAGTAGCAGGCGAAACTGGAACAGTAACAGGTTTAGCATCACTTGGCGATATTAGTTTGATAGCCACAGGTAAAAACTTTAGTGTTGCTATGAGCAATAGCGGTAATATCGCTGCATGGGGTATCGGTGATTATGGTGAAATCGGTAATTCAGGTTTCTCATCATTCAATTATCCGGTATACACAGGTGAAAAATCTGCAGAAAACTATAGATTTGAAATAGGTCAAATTACAACAAATCAAGGTGACGTAAAAGAAGACTATGACGGAAGCAGTGAATTCTTCCTTGCTCCGTCAAAAATTACTATTTCACAAAAAGAAAAATATGTAGTTAATCCGACAAGAGCTATAAGAACAGTTCATCCGGGATTTAGCTTGACAGAATATGTGGAAGTTCAGAGAGAACATGACGCATCAAGTGAAGTTACTTTTGTTTCTGATAATGAAAATATAATACAAGTTAACGGAACAGAGTTTGTTCCGTCGGGACAATACGGTTCTACAACAGTTCGTGCCGTAAATACAGCCGGTAAAACTGTATGGACAGGTATAATTGATGTATATGTAGACGGAAGAATTGCCGCACCAAAGGTTTATGCCGGCAAGAATTTTTCTGTTGCACTTCAAGTTTCAGGTAAAGTATACGCATGGGGCGAAAATACTCAAAACCAACTTGGCGACGGGACTGATAAGAGCAAAGCTTCTCCTGTAGCCGTTCAATTTGGCGGAGATTCAACAATGCTTGGTATCCGTGACATTTCAGCAAGCGACACACATGTATTAATGGTTACTGAATCAATGGAAGTTATGTCATGGGGCGGTAACGAACATGGTCAGCTTGGCAGTATGAACAAAGAAAACAGAAGTAAAGCATATTATGTATATGAGGATGAGTACGAATCAATTCTTTCAGACGTAATATCAGTAGCTGCCGGTGATACACATTCTCTTGCACTTACAAAAGACGGTTATGTATACGCATGGGGCGGTAACGAACACGGTCAGCTTGGTATCGGCTATGCCGGTGAAGATGTTATTTATCCGACAAGAGTTTTAAAGGGTGACAGTGCATCTGATCGTGAATATTTGAGCAACATTATTGCAATCGAGGCAGGAAACGCATATTCTCTTGCATTAAGAAATGACGGTACAGTCTTTGCATGGGGCGAAGTATCAAACGGTAAACTTGGCACAGTTATATCATCAGATGTTTATACTCCTGCACAAGTATGGAAAGGTGAATCAGATACTGACACATGGTATTTGGAAAATGTAATCAAGATTTCAGCCGGTAGTGAACACTCAGCTGTTATAAACAACAGAAATGAAGTTTATACATGGGGTAAAAATACTAACGGTCAACTCGGAAACGGAACAACAAATAATTCAACAACACCGGTTCGTGTAAGAAATCAATGGATGGACGGCAGCGATCAACTTGCTATCGAAATTTCAGCCGGTGGCGAACATACTGTTGTTGTAACAAAATCAGGTACAGTATACGCATGGGGACTTGACGCAGAAGGTCAAGTTGGTTTGGGTGCGTTGGTTTCAGGCGCAGACAAACAAACAAGCTATCTTGTACCACAGCAAATTGCATCAGGTGATTCAACAAGTACAGATGATTTATATTTCCGTGACGCGTTAACTGTTTCAGCAGGTAATGCACATGTTACACTATTGAAGAAAGACGGTAGTGTATGGTCATGGGGACGTAATGAAGAAGGTCAACTTGGTGACTTTACAAATGCTCAGCATAATGCGGCAGTACAAACAGGTGAAAAACTTGTAAAGACACTTTCTGTTACTGAAGGTACTATCCTTGACAGTGAAGGTAACGAATATGCTCAAGTTACAGAAGATACACTTTATACATTCCTTGACTATGACAAAACATTAAAAATAACATCAGTAAATGAAAAATTTGAAGGTGGATTTAACCTTATCCTTGACGATGAAGGTGTACTTACACCTATGCCTGCAACAAATTACGATTTCAGAACAATGGATTCGGGAATTGCAACAGTTGTAGAAGAAACTGACGGATGGCGTATTATACCGAACGAAAATAATCGTTACGGTGAAGTTTCGATGCTTGTTGAACAAAAGTCATTCTCAGAATATTCAGGTATATTCAAACTTGGCGTAAAGCAAACAGAAAAATTAGTTATACCTATGGTATCAGCCGGTACAGACCACATTCTTACTCTAAAATCAGACGGTACAGTTTGGGCATGGGGTAAAAACGATAAAGGTCAGCTTGGTAACGGCGATACAAACGACACAGAATACCCGGCAAAAGTTTCATTCCCTCATAACAGTGATGGCAGTGAAGTTAAGTTTATGGCAGTTGCAGCCGGAAACAAATTCTCAGTTGCACTTTCAACAACAGGGGAAGTATATACATGGGGTTGGAATGAATACGGTCAGTTGGGTGACGGTAATTGGAATGAATATCATGAAGAAATTATTTCAACTGAAGATGTATGGGGTAATTGTTGTTGGCCGACAGATACACCGCTTGACTCACAGCGTTACAGAGATCATAAACATATAAAATATAAGAGAGTTCAAGACAATAACAATGTATTGTCACCGCAGAAGATTAACCTTAAAGATATAGTAGCAATTTCAGCTGCAACAGGTGTGAACTCCAATCTTGACAAAGATGATGAAAAGCTTGATTTGTTAAATGATAATACAAGCGGCGGACATACTCTTGCATTGGACAAGAACGGCAATGTATGGGCATGGGGTCTAAATAATAAGGGACAAATCGGTACAAATACAGATGTTAAGTTTGAACAAATTCAACTTGGTTTTACAACAAACGGATATACAAATGATGAAGGAGTTGTAGAAGGCGACTCTGAATGGCATAAAGAGTATGATGCAGAAACATACTATACATACATTCCTTCACAGGAAAATCTTTATATAACAGAACCTACAAAGGTAGTAGGTCTTGAAGGTATAGGCTACTTGAATTCAATTTCAGAGATTTCAGCGGGCGGTAACTCATCTATCGCTGTAAGAAACGACGGATACGCATATGCCTGGGGTAATAATGATAACGGTCAACTTGGTGACGGTTTATCAGATAACGCATCAATGCCAATGCAATTATTAAGTGGCACAAAGAATCCTTATGTAACATATTTCAGAGATGCACTTTATGTTGATATGGCAACAGATCATGCTGTAATTACAACAAGAGATGGCGAAGTATATTCTTGGGGAGCAAACAGAAACGGTCAACTTGGTAACGGTGCAACATCTGTTAAGGAAACTTCTCCGGTACAAGTTGTATCTGCTAACGGAAACTTAGATAATATAGTTTACGTATCAGCGGCAGGAAGTCACAGCTATGCTGTCAACGGTAACGGTGACGTATACACATGGGGTACAAATGCAAACGGTCAGCTTGGTAATGAAACTACAGGCGGATACTATTCAGTTGCTACTCGTGTAGTTGCAGGTGAAACAGCTACGTTGGACGGAACAACTGAACTTACAAATATTACAAGAGTATATGCCGGTGAAAGAGATGCAATGGCATTGCGTTATGATGGTAGTGTATACGGTTGGGGATATTATGGAGTAGGACAATTCTCTAATAATATTGTTCACCCAATATTTATGGGTGAAAGCCCGGCAAAAATATTTGCATTCCAACATAGCGTTAAAACAGAAGGTGCAGATGTAGTTGAATATGATAATATGCCAAACTACATTTATATCAATAATGACGGCACACTTGAAGTTACTCTTCAAGGTGATAACGGTATGATTGATAAAGAATACCTTGGATTTAACCTATTGAGTGACGTTAATCCACATCCAACAACAGATTTTGACAACCTTACATTCAGCACATCAAATGAAGATATAGCTAAGGTTGAAAAAGATGTTGCATCTAATGTTGTAAGAGTAACTGCAAATCATGCAAGACGTTACGGTGAGGCAGTTATCAGTGCAAGAAATGATGTAACAGGTTACTATGGTATGTTTACTGTATTGGTAAAACCAAATGACGGAATAACAGTTCCGGTTGTTGCCGCAACAAACAGTGGCGTATATGCACTAAAGGCAGACGGTACAGTTTGGACATGGGGTAATACATATGATGGAAGTACATCATCGATGGTAAACAGAACATCACCTGTAAGAGTAGTTAAGAATGTAGGCAAAGACTCAACAACATATCTTGAAAATATTAAACACATTGCGGCAGGTCCGACTCATATGCTTGCAGTTGATACAGACGGTCAAGTTTGGGCTTTGGGTAACAATGCAAACGGTAAGCTTGGTATAGGCGGTACATCTACTGCATACACACCAACACTTGTAAAAACAAGTTCAACAGAAATACTTTCAGGTGTAGAAAGAGTTGCAGCCGGTGCAAGAAACTCAGCAGCTTTGGCACAAGACGGTGTTGTATATGTATGGGGTGATAACACATACGGTCAGAGAGGTATCGAGGCTAAAAATTCAAAATACAGTCAATATGCTTCATTCACAGTAAAGGGAGCAAGTGCCGGTGATAATGCAGACGGTGCGCTTAATGACTTTATTGATATTACAATCGGCGATACATTCATTTCAGCATTGAGAAGAGATGGTAATGTATTCAGTTGGGGTAGCGGTAGCTACGGTCAAATCGGTAAGGGATTCTTTACAGAGGCTCTTGCACCTACACAAGCTGTAAATGGCGAAAGTGCAAGTAGCACTGCATATTTGAGAAATATCGTTAAGATTTCTGCAGGAGCATATCACAATATTGCATTGTCAGATGACAGCAGTGTATATGCTTGGGGTAGAAATGCAAACGGTCAACTTGGTAATAATACAATAACTACAAATGATTCAATAGATAATGCCAACAATTATAATGCAAATTCTCCGAAGAGAGTTTTAATCAGCTATGACGGCGAGAATATGCAAAATCTTGACGGAATAGTTAATGTTAATGCCGGAGTAAATTCATCAATGGCAGTTGGCAGAGATGGTTACTTGTATTCATGGGGCAGTGGTGCAAATAATACAACAGGTGTAGGTTCAACAGCAAATTCACTTACTGCTAAGTATACAAAACGAGGCGAAAGTTTCTATAGCGATGATGCAACAGACAGAATCGGTTGGATTACTTCCGCAACAATCGGTGATATGGGTACATCTGTAGTCAGATACGACGGTAGTGTATATTCATGGGGTAAAAACTCTACATATAATGTAGGTGATTTTTCATCAGTTGAAAGAACTGAACCTGTACAGACAGGTCTTCGTGAAGACAGACGTGAAGCCATCGGTGTAGCAACATTGTATACAGACAGTGTGGCAACAGAAGTTTATAATGATGATGTCAATGCCGCTAATTATAACCCATTACCACAAAAGATTACTCTATCAAAGAATCAATATCTTGAAATCAACAAGTCTGATATATATGACTATCATATGGTAGGCTTTAACTTGATTTATAATAACAACGACAGACACAGTACAGCTGTGCAAGCATATAATACTGACGTTGATGAACAGACAGTTCTTGATAGAATAACAGCAACGTCAATAGATACATCTATCGTTTCAGCTGAGGACAATAATAATATAATAACAATTCGTCCGAACAGCGAACATAGATATACAAATACATTTATTACATTATATAATACATCTACAAACTTTGTAGGTGTGCTTGAAGTGTCAGTAAAAGAAGTTGATACAGAAGTAACTCCGATGATTGTTTCAGGCGATCACCATACTCTTGCACTTATGAGTGACGGAACAGTATGGGCATGGGGTAATAATACATATGGTCAACTTGGAAATGGCATAAGAAGTAATGATACACATAATAGTTATCCGGCTGACGGTGACGAAAAGAGAAATGATTTCTTATATCCTGTAAAAGTAAATATTCCAAGCGATGTTAAGATTAAATCAATAGCCGTAGGTAAACGTCACTCGTTGGCACTTACAGAAAACGGTGAAGTATACATTTGGGGTTATACAGAAGTTAATAATATCGTTTGGGGAGATTATTACCAGAATAATATCGTAACAAGAACAGGTTATCATAAGAGTAGTTATGAATCTGTTGTCGGCGATGCAAACCAGGAAAGAAGATATGGTATTGTAACTCCTAAACTTGTTAAGCTTGACAGCGATAATACTCAAAATCTTACAGATGTAATATCGATAGCAGCCGGCGATGATGTTTCATATGCGGTTAAGGCAGACGGAACAGTTTGGGCATGGGGACACAATGGTACATCGGGTAAACTTGGTATTAATAAGTATGATTCAATGTATTCTGTAACTAAAACAATAGCAGAAAGTAGATATGTAGATTTCACTATTCCGGGACACTGGGAATATGATGAATATGTGCCGTCAACTACACATAGAGAACAGGCATACAACTGGACATCTCTTGATTATCCATGGTATCTATGGACAGAGTACGGTAAAGAAAATGCAGTACAGGTTATAGGTCCTTATGCAGGTGGATATTTAAACAATGCAGTATCTGTAAGAACTTCCGGTGACAGTGTATACGTTATTAAAGCAGACGGAACAGTTTGGGCATGGGGCAGCAATATGTACGGTGTTCTTGCCAATGAAACAAATGTAAACAACGATACACGCAGAGGTTACCCACTTCAAGTTTATAAGGGTGACGGATATTCTGCAGACAAGTATTTAAAGAATATCGTAGATATACAAGTAGGTGCGAATAATAAAGAAAGAAACAAAAGAGCTATAGGAACACAAATAAATCTTGATGAAACTACAGTTATAGCACTTGCAAGAAATATCACTGTTGATGATACAACAAAGGATACAAAACAATACAATAATCAAGGTTATGTATATGTTTGGGGTAAGGTAGTATCAGATAATGCAACTGTAAACAGTGTATCTGCACCAACAAGAGAAACAACTCTTGAAAACGTAACAGCTGTATCAGCCGGTGGAAATACTGTAATGACACTTTCACTTGATCCTGATACATACAAGCATAGTACATATGCTTGGGGAAATAACACATTCGGTCAACTTGGTAACAATACAACAGATAGTACAAGTACACCGTCAGAGGTGCTAAAGGGAGAAAATGTATACTCTGATAATGATTATATTGAAGACGCGATTCAAATAACGAATGGTGCTTATTTCAGTGCGGCTATGTTGCACAACGGAACAATCTGGGCATGGGGTTCAAACAGAAACGGTCAGTTTGGTAATAACTACAGAGTTAACAGTTTGATACCTGTACAGTCAGGTGACAGAGCGGCTGATATATTAACAGCAGCTGATAATGACGGTGACAGTATTCCTTTGGCTGTAACAATTACTGAAGGTGAAACACTTGATTTAGGAAGAATTAAATATGAACATATTCCTGGATTTGAATTTGCGCATTACGCATACAGTGATGTTATAAATGCAAATGACGGAGTGACATATAACACATCTAACAGCGATGTGGCAACTGTTAACTCAAACGGTGTTGTAAGTGCAAATACAAACGGAATATACGGTCAGACAACAATTAGTTTTGAAAAAGAAATCAGTCCTGTAAACGACGGAGTTTACACAGGACTTCTTGACGAACCTATTTTATACAAAGGTCAACTTATTGTTAAGGTAATTAAGTCGGGCGATGATAAAGTTGCAATCCCTATGACAAAATCAGGCGGCAGCTTTACAGTTGCACTTATGGATAACGGAACAGTATGGACATGGGGTTCAGGTAATCTTGGTGACGGTACGTCAAGTGCATCATACTATCCGGTACAAGTAGTAACGAGCGTCAGCTCAACAGGCGAAAGAACATATCTTGATAATATAGTAAGTATTGCAGCAGGTAACACTCATGCTTTGGCACTTGATGCAAACGGAAGAGTATGGACATGGGGTTCAAACGGTAGTGGTCAGCTTGGAAGAAGTGGCTCAACAAATGTTGCGGCAGAAGTATCAATAGTAGGTGATACAGATGACAGCACTAACATTATTGCAATCGCAGCCGGAAAAGAACATTCTTTGGCATTGACATCAGACGGCAGAGTATACGCTTGGGGATTGAATAACTATGGTCAGATCGGTCATGGAACATCAGGTACTCACAGTGTTTATAACTATACCGGAGATGTAGCAAAATATGAAACTCCTGTAATCGTTATGGATTTGAATAACGGTAGAGCAACACAAATTCATTCTATCGTATCAATTTCAGCCGGTGGTGACAGTTCAATACTTGTTCGTGGCGACGGTACTGTATTTACATTCGGTAAAGCAGATAACGGTCAACTTGGATATGGTGAGAATTTAACTGCAAATAAGGGTGAAAAAGATAATATATCAGATTCAAAGGTAAACAGCACATATCACAAGACAGTTCCTTCACAAGTTATAAACAGAAGTGATGATGATATTACACTTGATGGCGGAATTACAAATACATATATGCAAAATGTAGCAGAAGCAGATATGGGTAGTGAACACTCTGTATTGCTTGTTAATAACGGACTTGTATACAGCACAGGTCTTGGAACAAGCGGTCAGCTTGGAAACGGCGCGTCAGATTCATCAGATGGTTACGTAAGAGTAGTAGACTCAGACGGTAATTATTTGGAAAATGCCGTGAACGTTTCAGCCGGATATAATCAGTCAGCTACAGTAACAAGAGGCTCAAACCTATATATGTGGGGTAATAACGCATCAAAGCAACTTGGTGACAATTCAGCTACAACTAAATCATCGGCTACTCGTGTAGTAAAAGGTCATAATATACACGAAACAGGCGATTATCTAAGCAACATAACAACAGTATCACTTGGCAACACTGTAACAACTGCTATCAAGTCAGACGGTACAGTATGGGCATTCGGTACTAATGCATCAGGTGTATTGGGTGACTTCGTAAATTATGATTACACAGGTGCTCATATGGTAGGACCGGTAGATTATTATGCACTTAATTTTGATAACATTGAAGGCGGACATATCAGAATACCTGAAAATTCAACATATACAATAGATAATATCAATCTAAAATATGTTGCAGGATTTAACTTACACGATGACAGCGACTTTAGAGATGCAAGCGGAGATTATTCGTTTGAATCATCAGATCCGAGAATTGCAACAGTTGATTCAAACGGAACAATAACACCGGTAGGTAACGGAAATTATGGTAAAGTAGTAATTACTGTAACAGATAATAATACAGGTTACAGAGGTCTTATTGTTGCAGACGTCTATAATGTAAGTGACAGATATACAAAGATTGCAGTTCCTATGATTGCATCAGGATTAGACTTTACAGTTGCACTTAAGTCAGACGGTAGTGTATGGACTTGGGGTAATAACTCATCAGGACAGTTGGGTATAGGTTACACAACTCTTGACGCAGACGGTAAAGTTGAAAAACTTTCAACTGCTTCAAATTCTATGAGCAGAATTTCATCTTGGGCAGAACCGCTACAAGTTGCAGATACAAACGGCTTAGGAACATTAAGTAATATTATTTCTATTGCAGCCGGCGATAACTTTGCAATGGCATTGTCAGCTGACGGTGCAGTATACACATGGGGTAACGGTAGCAACGGTAAACTTGGTGATAATAATACATCAAGTCATAATGCTTATTATCCTCAGCAAGTTGTAAGAGGTGTAGCAGATATTTACACATCAGAAAGTACAACAACAGGTGACGGTGAAGACGGCTCAGAAGAAACACCTTCAAAAGAATATTTGTCAGGTATCGTAGAAATCAGTGCAGGCAAAGACTATGCTCTTGCACTTGATAAGAATGGTCATGTTCTTGCATGGGGTACAAATACAAACAGCAAACTTGGTCTAAACTACAGATCAGTTACAGATAATATGGGTGTACCTTCATATGTTGTAGCAGGTGCTATGGCAAGTGATGATCCGTTTGTTCTAAATGCAGACAGAACAAATTCTACAAGAAATACACAATCTACAAATCGTTTGAGCAATATCGTATCTATTGACGCCGGTGATAATCACGCAGTGGCAATAGCTGATAACGGCAGTGTATATGCTTGGGGTGACGATTCAGAAGGTCAACTTGGTATTGAACCGAATACATCAAAGAGATTTAGCAATTACGATGGTAAAGCATATGCGTATGCACCTATAAAAGTACAACGCGGTGACAGAGATATGGTATCGGCATATGATGATGAATTTATGTATGACGCTGTTCAAGTATCAGCCGGTAAGGCTCATACTCTAATCCGTTCAAAAGATTATAACACATATGCAACAGGTGATAACAGTAACGGTCAGCTTGGTATAGACAGCGGCGATGTTACATCACCTAAGTATGTTGACGTAGACGGAAATAGCATTTATAACATTTCAGCCGGTGGTAACAGCAGTGCATTTATCGGCGGAACAGATGTAAATGACAATTTGATTTATACAGTCGGTAATAACGGCAGTGGTCAGTTGGGTATAGACAGTGTTATAAATAAATCTACTCCTACAAGAGTTCATGATTCAGTAAGATCAGATGTTGGTGATTTGCTATTATTTGACGACGCATTTGTTGCAGATTACGGTTCACAGCACTTGACAATTATGAAACAAGACGGTAGCGTTTACACAACAGGCGCAAACGGTTACGGTCAACTTGGTGATAACACAACAATTAAATCATACATTCCTGTTCATGTAAGCAAGGAAGAAGTAGATACTCTTGAACTTAAAAATGTTGAAATCAAAGAAAATTCAGATAACAGTGTTGATGAATCATATGTAACACCTGATTATCTTGAAATTACAGAAGATCAATATATTGATTTCAACAGAGATCAAATTATGAATAAGAGAATGGTCGGCTTTAACTTGTATGAAGACGATATTCTTACACCTATTGACGATAAGAGTCAGATTGAATTTACATCTTCAGATACTTCAATCGGCAACTTTGCAAGCGGAAGTGATGAACTTCATACAACATCACCGACAAAGGCAGGACCTACAATCGTAACTATTGAAAATAAGGCTAACGGATATAAAGCATTCGTAACTGTAACTGTTAAGGGTGACACAGTATGGCCTTCAGGTTCAAAAGTAGCAGTAGGCAAGAACTTCTCTATTGCTTTAAAAGAAAACGGAACTTTGTGGACATGGGGTGACAATTCTCACGGTCAACTTGGTGACGGTACATTATTGAGCAAGAAATATCCTGTACAAGTCCTTGATGAAGACGGAAATCCGATTAAAGATATAGTAAGATTGGCAGCAGGTGACGACTATGTATTTGCCGTAGATAAAAACGGTAAGATATATACATGGGGTGTATCAATTTCCGGCGGATCAGATATGACGTCACCGGTAGAAGTAGAAAATACAATCGGCGATGAAATCGAAGATATAGTATCAGGTTCAAATTATGTACTTGTACTTACAACTCACGGCGATGTATTCTCTTACGGTGTTGATAACTCACAAGGTCAACTTGGCAATGATGTTATAGCTCCTTCTACTGCATCATTTACTAAGATTAGTGCGCTTAAAGATATTAGATCAATAGCCGCAGGCGATAGCCATAATCTTGCAGTGGATACAAACGGAAAAGTATGGACATGGGGTGAGAACTTACATAAACAGCTTGGTAGAACGGTATCTTCCGGTGGCGGTTCGGGAAGTAGCGGCGGAACATCGGACGATGATTCAAGTGATGCCGATGCCGACGGCGACGACGCAGATACTGCACTACAAGCAACAACTGCAAGTGCAGATTATGACGCAACTCCGGCAGTTGTAGAAGGTTTGTCAAATGTAAAATATGTTGCTGCAGGCAGTGCACACAGTGTAGCTGTAACAGAAGAAACACTTGCAGACGGAACAACTGTTACAAAAGTATATGCTTGGGGTTACAACTCAAAGGGTCAACTTGGTATAGATGATAAGACTGTAACAGAATCAGTAACACCTATGCTTGTTGTTGCCGGTGAAGCGGCAGGTAAGGATTCGACTGTTGATGCAAACAGCGATGAATACTTATCAAATATTCTTGGAGTAACAGCAGGTGGAAACCAAACACTGGTTATAACAAATAATTATGAAGTATATACATGGGGCGGAGATGAAAAGGGTCAACTTGGCGTTGATTCAAAGATAGACAGATTTGCTCCTGTAAAGGTATGGAAGGGAGATACATTCAATCAAGACGAAGATCCATATCTAAAGAACGTAATCGGTGCGGCAATGGGTGCAAACCATACCGTAATAATCAGAGATGACGGTTATGTATGGGCATGGGGTGATAATACTTCAGGTCAACTTGGTACAGTAACTGTCGATTTGGCAAAGACACCGGTACAAGTAGGTAATACAAATTCAAATACATTATCATTCCAAAAGGCAATAGTATATACTGATGAAAATTCAACAGGTGATACAATATCACCATTACCGTCAAGCGTTGTAATAGACAAGACTGGTAAAATTGAAATTGATATGTCTGAAATATATGAACAGTATATGGTTGGTTTCAATTTGTTCAATAAAGCTGATAAGCAAAAGATTGCGTCAGAAGATATTGCAAACATTCAATACAGCTCGTCAATTCCAAATATCGCTACAGTTTCTGCAAACGGAAATACTGCAACTGTAATGCCGACAGGTAACACGTTCGGTACAACAGTAATTACATTTAGAAACAGCAGAAACGGATATGTCGGAACAATTAATGTTACTGTTAAGGGCGATAAGATGGAAAGCATCGTTGCATCATCGCTTACAGCAGGTACAAACTTCCATGCGGCTCTAAAGGCAGATGGAACAGTTTGGACATGGGGCGATAATACATACGGACAACTTGGTGACGGTACTAAGATAACAAGAGGCTATCCAATTCAGGTTAAATTCCAAAACGGAAGAGATGACAGTGCAAGTACATTTGGTGGCAATAATGCAGCTACTGCTATTGCGGCAGGAAATAATCACTTGCTAATACTTGCTAACGGCGTCGTATATGCAGTCGGCGATAATAGTAAGGGTCAACTTGGTAACGGTGCGACAGGAACTACTGAAAGTATAGTTGTACCTGTAATGATTGACGAAACAACTACACTTACAGGCGTAAAGAACATTGCCGCAGGTGATGATTTCTCAATGGCACTACTTGAAGACGGTAGTGTATATGCTTGGGGTAGCAATAAATCAGGACAACTTGGTGACGGTACTACAACTGACAGTGCATATGCAGTTAAGGTTTTAGCCGGCAGAAGTGGTACAAACGCATATGATCCTGATAATAATGATTATTATTTGAATGACATAGTTTCAATTTCAGCCGGTCAAGCATTTGCAATGGCATTGAAGAATGACGGAACAGTTTATACATGGGGTGACAATAGCAAGGGACAACTTGGTGACGGTACTCGTGTAAATAAACCGACTCCAATTCAAGTTCTTCGTGGCGAAAGTCCGGAAGAAGAAACAAATGTAGCTCCGGCAGGCAGTGATTACTTAATTAATATAGTAATGATTTCAGCCGGTGCAAATCATGCTTTAGCTCTTACAAAGACTGGCTATGTCTGGGCATGGGGTGATAACACATACGGTCAGAACGGTGACTGGACAACAGATAATAACGAAAGACATTATCTTCCTCTACAAGTAAGAGATATTTCAAAGGCAGATCAAAGCACAGGTAATACAACAGGCAGATTAAAGAATATAACTGCAATTTCTGCAAAGAATAATCAATCATTTGCAATTAATGAAGAAGGTTATTTGTACGGTTGGGGTTATAACGGTCAAAGACAACTTGGCATTAATAATTCATCAAATCAGACATTGCCTCAAAAGGTACTAAAGGGTCAGACTAATAATGATGAAAGCTATATCAAGTTCGTAAGTAACGTAGCGGCAGGTACAAATAATACTGTTGCAGAACTTGATGACGGTTATGTATACACATGGAGCAGAAACACAGAATGGCAGTTAGGTAAATTTGACGGTACATCATCAACTTATGATGTAAGCACACCTGCTTATACAGGTGAACGCGCAGAAGATTTGATTGAATTCTTTGACGCTGAAGGAAATAAGATAAATTACCTAACAACGATAGAAACAGGTGCAACAATCGAGATTGATTCATATAAACATCATCATATGTACGGTTTCAATCTTGAAAATGATGATACACATGAACCGCTTGACGGAACATTTACATATCATTCAAACAATGAAAATGTTGCAACTGTTGTAAACGGTGTAATTACAGCCGGTACACACACAGGTACAGCTATAATTACAATTACACATGATTCAGGTATAACATCTGAAATCAGTGTAACAGTAACACAAGCCGGAAGAACAGCCACACCTATGGTTGCCGGTGGCAGTGAGTTTGCGGTTGCATTGTTGGATAACGGTGAAGTTTGGACATGGGGTTCAAACGAAAAGGGACAACTTGGCAACGGACTTACAGAAAATACAACATATCCTGTACAAGTTTCACTTCCTGAAGGAGTGAAAGCTAAGTATGTAGCGGCAGGTATTAATATAGCATATGCTGTAACAACTGACGGTTATGTATACGCATGGGGTAATAACGAAAACGGAATGATTGGTAACGGTACTTCTGATAAAGACGAAGTAAACCGCACACCTGTAAGAGTTCAAGAAAAAACATCTACAGGTGTACTTGTAGACCTTTCAAATATCGCAAGAATAGCAGTCGGTGAAAATCATGTATTGGCACTTTCAAATGACGGTTATGTATACGCATGGGGTAACAACTCAAACGGACAACTTGGTAACGGCGATACATCATCAACAAATGAAAAGTTCCATGACAATGATACAACTGATGGAATTTATGCGGCTCAAAAGGTATACAGAGGTGAAAGTGCCGCAACAAATGACGATTGGTATATCCAAGATGTTATTGATATTGCCGCAGGTAAATCATTCAGCGTTGCTCTAAAGGCAGACGGAACAGTTTGGACATGGGGTCTAAATACAAGCTATCAACTTGGTATTGGCGATACAATGACAAGACCTGTTCCGACTCAGGTATTGGCAGGCGCGTCATCAACAACAGAAAAATACATAAAGAATATAACAGCTGTTGCGTCAGGTGAAGGTCACGTCCTTGTTGCTACAACAGACGGAACAATGTATTCATGGGGTTATAATAACTGGGGACAACTTGGTAATAATACAACAACAACTGCTACAAAACCTGTAAAGGTTTCTAATATCACAAATGTAGCGGCAATTTCAGCTAATTATTATAACAGTATGGCTATGACTTCTGACGGAAGTGTATATACATGGGGTTGGAATGAATATGGTCAAATCGGTGATGGCTCGTATAGATATGATACATTCTATTTACATCATCATGATTCATATAGTCATGACCATTGGAATGATCCGACATATATGAATAAGACTGTTCCTACACAAGTCGTAAAGGGTGTAACAGGTTCAGATACTGCTTATATCAGTAATATTTGGAACATTTCAGCCGGCAGAATAAATATGTATGTAATTCATGAAGATGGATATGTATATGCTTGGGGTTCAAACTCAAAGGGTCAGACAGGTGACGATACAAATACTAAAGACGGTAATTATGTATCACTTCATAACGGTACTCGTTTGGAATACCATGCAATGGATAATACACCTACTCAAGTCGGTGACTTTGAATCAAAGACACTTGTTGTAAATAACTATGATGTAGTTACAACAATGGGTAGAGATGAAACAATCCAATTAAATGCATCAGACTTCGAGAGAAATTACAGAAGTGGATTTAACGTAAAATATCATAATGAAGATCAAAGCGGTGCTTTGACAGCAGGAGAAAACTTAACCTTTACTTCACTTGACGAATCAATCGCAGTGGTAAGCAGTACAGGTTTAATAAGCGTACCTTCAGAATTTAAACTTGGTGAAACAACAATCAGAATTGCAACAGACGACGGATTTGTCGGAACATTGGTTGTAAGAGTTAAACGTAGTGCAGACACTGTTGCAGTTCCTATGGTTGCATCAGGAAATAACTTCACAATGGCATTGCGTGAAGACGGAACAGTTTGGGCATGGGGTCTAAATAGTTCAGGTCAACTTGGTGACGGTACAAAGGTAACTCGTTCATATCCTGTAAGAGTTAAGAATACAGACGGAACAGGTTTGCTTGAAAACATTGTTTATATAGCAGCCGGAGGTTCGTCAGCAGTAGCTATTGATAAAGACGGCAGAGTTTACGGTTGGGGTAGCGGAACATCTAACGGACTTGGTTCTAAGCAAGAATCTCTACTTCCATCACCTGTTGTTACAAGCTATGAAGAAACTGTTACTGAAACAGACGACGGCGAAGGCAACGTACTAAAAGAAACAACTGTAACAAAGACAGAACTTGTTGGAGCAGTTGCAGCCGCAGGCGGCGCAAACCATATGTTGGTTCTAATGGGCAACGGACAAGTCTATGCTTGGGGTGCAAACTCATACGGACAAGTCGGTATAAATACAACAGATAATGTATATGTTGCTACACTTGTACAGAAGTCTAACGGTATAGAACCTATAGAAGACGCGGTTAAGGTTTCTGCAATTTCAAATACAAGCCTTATCCTTACAAGTGACGGACAAGTTTATGCTTGGGGTCAAAATGTAACAGGAACAGCTACTGTTGGCTATCATGCTACAGTTAATTTAGGCGGATACCTTGGTACAGGTTATTCTATAAGACACAGATTTACAAACAGAAATAGCTTTAATCCTACTAATACATATGAAAATCGTCTAAGACCGACAAAGGTACTTACAGCAGACACATTGCAAACAGCAGATTATGCAAATAAATACTTCAACGGTGCTATGGATATTGCGGCAGGTACATATCATTCAGTTGCAATTAACGATAATTATGTATATACATGGGGTTATAATGGAAACAGTCAGCTTGGCGACGGTACTACAACAGATTTACGCCATCCTGAAAAGGTAACTGCATTTGCAGAAAATCAAGTATCACATATTTACGCTTTAGGTAGTGGAAGTGCCGCAATGACATCAGACGGTCACGTATACACATGGGGTTCAGCCGCAAAATCTAATACTATACCTGCACTTGTAAACAAGGGTGAGGCAGACAGTAATGAAGATGTGATTGATAATGTTTGGTACTTATCAACAGGTTTGAGTCACTTAACAGCATTCAGAGCAAACAGTGATGCAACTAAGGCATATATCTATGCTTGGGGTAGCAACAACTATGGTCAACTTGGCGATTCATCATTTGTTAATGCAACAGAACCACGTCAAGTAGGTGACAGAGAAGCACGTGTTATTGAAATTAATAATGCGGTAGTTTCTGAAGATACTGTTGGTTATGGTACACCGGGCAAGACATACACAGGTGTAATTCCTTCACTTGTAAGAGTAACAGAGGAACAAATTCTAACAATAGATCCGTCAGAAATCAACGAGAGATATTACGAAGGCTTTAACTTCTTCGCAGAGAATACTCTTGATAATACTGATTATTCGGGTAATTATAAGTTCTACTCATCAGACGAAACTGTTGCAACAGTAGCAGAGGAAAACGGTAAGTGGGTAGTTACACCTATAATAGATACAGAATATCACAAAGGCGGACAGACAACAATTACTGTTGTCAATACTGCAACAGGTGCAACAGGTGCATTTATACTTGGTGTATACGGCGGTAAGTTGACGCCAAACTCAACATCGAGAGATGGTAGCGGATATACAAAAGAAACTGCATCACCGCTTGTTTCAACAAACCTATATCATTCTGTAGCATTGAAGTATGACGGTACAGTCTATGCTTGGGGTAGAAATGACTACGGACAGGTTTCAACAAAAGACGGTGAAAACAGCATTATGAATACACCTGTACAGATTTACAGTGTTGAATATGATGCTGAAGGAAATGCACAGTATACTCTACTTGAAAACATAATTGACGTTGCAGCCGGCGGATACCACAGCTTGGCAGTTGACTCAGACGGTCACGTATGGTCATGGGGTCTAAACGATAAGGGTCAGCTTGGATACGGCACAACTGAAAATTCAGGTGCGGCACAAATGGTTATGATAGGCGATAATCAGCCTATGGAAAATATCGTAGCTGTTGCCGCAGGTAATAAGCACAGTCTTGCATTAACAGCAGACGGTCATGTATACGCATGGGGAGATAATACATATGATCAACTTGGTGCATCATCAACTGTAGACGGTGACTTTGACAAATATCCTGTACACGTTACACAAGGTACATCGGCAAGTGGAACATACACTGATGAAAATGGCGTTGTAACAACAGATGAACATTTGAGTAACATTATTCAAATTGCTGCCGGAGATAACTATTCAGCTGCACTAAAGGCTGATGGAACAGTTTATGTATGGGGTATTAACAACTATACAGTAGGCGGTAAGCAAAGCTCAAGCAAGGGTACAAATGATACAAGAATGGCACCGTATCAAATAATCAGCGGTGATTATGACAGTTCAAAGATTAAGACAGATTCAAGATTTGATGCGGCATACATCCAGACTGTTGCAAAAATTTCTGCCGGTTCAAATCACTTGATGATGCTTACAAACAAATACTATGGTGAAACAGATGTATTTGCAATCGGTCTAAACGGAAATTATCAACTTGGTGATGAAACAACTACGACAAGAGATTATCCGGTATTGTCAGTAAGACCGAGTGATCTTGCAGACAGTAGCAGAACTGTTAATAATATAATCAGCATTGCTGCCGGACAGGCTCATTCACTTGTATTAGGTGAAAGCACTGCGGAAGATAACTTTAAGTATAGCGTATGGGCGTGGGGTAGTAACTCGAATGGTCAAATCGGTATGAATACAAATACTGCAAACTATCCAAAACCTCAACATGTAAGAAGTCAGTACCTTGAAGATGAAGAAAATGCGGTAAGTCCATACATTGAAAGTGTATTTGCTATAGCAGCGGGTGCAAACTCAACAGCTATCGATCTTGAAGGTTACGTTTATATGTGGGGTATTAATAATTACTCACAGATTGGTGACTTTACAACTGAAACAAGACTTTACCCATATCAAGTAGGTGAACTTCCTTATAAGTCAATCATCTTTAAAGACGTTTACGTTGTAAACAGAAATACAGGTGTTGTCGAAGAGTATTATGCGACATTACCTAAACATATCAATATGCGTAAAGACCAACTATTGTATATTGATGTAAACCAAATGTATAACAGATACTTCAAAGGATTTACATTGCTATCAGATACAGAAGAATATCCGGTTGACAGATTTGATCCAAACGATAATACATCATGGGTTGATCCGTATGACCAAAACGGTGATTTGAAACCGATAAGAGATGGTGAAGACCATATCAAGTTTACAACTTCTGATGAAACTGTTGCAATTATCAATGAAGATGAAGATCCTGTTTCAACAATGCTTGAAGAAAAAGTATTTAATGCAGACGGAATTACACGCAGATATATTGTAGTTAAGCCAATCGAAGAAACAGAAAAATTCGGTTCAACAGTTATCACTGCGCATAACGAAGACCCATATGTAAATACAGGAAACGAAGATATAGATGATCACCATGCTTACGCAGGTTATACAGGTGCTGTTAATATCAGTATTATCCCTGGTGAAGAAATTCCTCCTATGGTAGTTTCAAAGGGTGACCATGCAATAGCAATCAATATCTACGGTGAAGTATGGACATGGGGACGTAATGATAAAGGTCAGCTTGGTGACGGTACAACAGTTGACCGTTCATATCCTGTTCAGGTTATGATAACAAATGAAGATGGTCAATTAGTACCTCTAAAGAATGTTATGATAGTAGCTGTAGGTGAGAAACACAGCGTAGCATTGACTCGTGATGGTATATTGTATACTTGGGGTGATAACTCTAAGGGTCAGCTTGGTAGCGGTAACTCAGCATCAGCACTTGCATATTCAACAAGACCTGTAACTGTTGCAGGTGAAAATAATTCAAGCAAATCTCTAAGTGAAATGCTTGCAGAAAAGAATGAATCAATTTCTAATATTGCGGCAGGTAGAGATCATACTCTTGCAGTATCTAACCAAGGTAACTTGTACTCATGGGGTGCAAATACTTACGGACAACTTGGTGTTAACTCAAGAGATAACAGATATTTCCCTGTACAGGTAAAAGGTTATAACGGCGGCGGCTACTTGACAGATGTTATCCTTATCGGTGCCGGTGCGGAACATTCACTTGCCGTAAGAACAGACGGTAGTGTATGGTCATGGGGACGCAATAATAAGGGTCAACTTGGTCAAAGTACAAACGGCGTTAATAACACATATAAAGATATGCAAACACCTGACAGAGTATTGAAGGGTGAATATGACACAGGTAACGCAGATGACAGATATATAAAGAATGTTGACGCATTGTCAGCCGGTGAAAACTTCTCAGTTGTTACAACAAGAGATCGTAACGTATACGCATGGGGCGATAATACATATGGTCAGTTAGGTAACGACAAGACAACTGCAACAATCTCAACTCCTGTTCATGTTAAGTCAAGCGATGGAACATACTTAACAGGTATATCTATGGTATCAGGCGGTGCTAACCATGTAATCGCAATGTCAAATACAAATGACATCTATGCATGGGGTGATAACTCAAAAGCACAGTACCACGAAGTTGCAAATACTCATGTTGCAAATAAGATAACAGATAAGGATTCACTAAATCCTGAAAATGATGATGTATTTACATCATTCTCAAGAGTAACGGCAGGATGGAACTATTCTGTAATCCTTACAAACAACGGTTATCTATGGGCATTGGGTAATAATACATACGGACAACTTGGTGATATGACAGAAACAGATTCTGATGAACCTGTCAGAGTTGGTTTCAAGTCAGAAGATATTCTAAACTTGACAAAGGTAACTGTATCTCACAGCGACGGAACAACTACAGAATATACTGATGATAATGTTCCGGCGCAAATTGATATTACAACAAGAGAAACAGTAACATTTGATCCAAGCAGTTATGAAGCATTGCATCATATGGCATTCAACTTGAGAACAATTCATACAAAGGATGCTACAAAGGATGTAACTGCAAATGTCGGAACAATTAAGTTCTATTCATCAAATCCGAAGATTGCCGAAGTTGATGAAAACACAGGTGTAGTAACACCTAACGGTAATAATCAATACGGTAAGACAACAATTACTGCTTATGCAGAAAAGACAGATGGCGATAAGACATATATCTATGTTGCCGAAACTGTAATTTCTGTAGGAGTTGAAACAGACGATATGAAGAAGTCTGTACCTATGATTGCATCAGGTTCAACACATACAGTCGTTCTAAAACCTAACGGAACAGTATGGACATGGGGTCAGGATACATATGGACAACTTGGTGATAACGATTCTGAAACAAAGGCATATGCTGTTGAAGTTGTTAAGGAAGGCAATATAATTCTTGATAATGTTAAAGAAGTTGCCGCAGGTACTGCACATTCACTTGCACTTACAAAAGACGGTAAGATTTACGCATGGGGCAGCAACTCATACGGACAACTTGGTATTACTGATGCAACAAGCGGTAAGCCGACAGGTGCAAGCAAATCAGCAGTAGCTGTTGAACTTATTTATGCAAATGACGGTAGTGAACTTCCTAAGTTTGTTTCGATTGCAGCCGGTGATTACTTCTCTGTTGCTCTTGCAGAAGACGGCAGTGTATGGTCATGGGGCAGAAATGTCAACGGACAACTTGGATACGGTGATTTCGGAACCGGTTATACATATTATGCACCGGTTAAAGTACAACAAGGTGCAAGTGCAAGTAAGACAGTTGTCACAGGCACAGAAACAACTGAGTCAGACGGAAACACTGTAACAAAGAATATATATGGTAATAATATATACTTAGAAGAAATCGTAGCAATCAGTGCCGAAGGCGATTCTGTAATGGCAATCAAGTCAAACGGAACAGTGCTTTCATGGGGTGTTGATTCACACGGTCAGTCAGGAACAGGTTCACTAAGTGATAAGCATGTTCCGACAAGAGCTAAGGCAAGTGACTTTGACGGTGTTAAGGACAGCAACGGAATACCTATGTCAACAACAAGTGACACAAGTTATCTTGCAAACGTAACTTCTATTGCAATGGGTAAAAACCAATCAGCTGTAATAGTCGGTGACGGTTCATATGTTCTTACAGCCGGAGATAATACAACAGGTCAGACAGGTCTTGGAACTACAGAAGGTAACACAACAATGTTCAAGGCTGTTGAAAATGTATGGGGCAGTGACGTAAAGGTTGTAGAAGTTAAATCAGGTGCAAACCACACTGTTGCTCGTACTGATGATAACAGACTATGGGCATGGGGTGATAACTCAAAGGGTCAGCTTGGTCTTGGAGATACAGTAATAGATAACAGTATTGAAATGGCAGATAAGCCGACTCAGGTTAAACGTGGTGACTCATATTCTGACGACGCATATATCAATAATATTTGGACAATCGGCGTCGGCGGAAATAACAGTGCCGCTATAAGACATGATACAGTTGTAGGCAGTGACGTTGTATGGTCATGGGGTAATAATGCCACGAGACAACTTGGTAATATGATTGATAATCAGTCATATATGCCGGTACAGTCAGGCGAAAGAGAAACAAGACGAGTTCTTGTTATCCATATTGACAAGCATACAGCCAACGGTCAGACAATTCCTTATACAATTCAACTTCCTCAAAAGGCTGAGGACGCAGTAGATGTATCATTGACAAATCTTCCTCAGATTTCTATTGGTACAGGCGATTATCTACAAGTTGATATTGATAAAATTTACGAAGTATATGAAAGCGGATTTGTACTTGAAACATCCGGAGAGATGGTACAAGTAACAGGAGCAAGTTTTGCATCTTCAAATGTAGAGGTAGTATATGTAGACGGAGCCGCAACTTCGGGTACATTAAGACCTACAGAAAAGGGTGCGTATAACAGTGCTGTTATTACAGTAACAAATCCTAAGACAAATAGCGAAGGCGTATTTGTTGTAAATGTTACAAAGACAAACGATGCCGTTGCATCATCAAGCGTATCTACAGGTACAAGCCATACACTTGTTCTAAAAGAAAACGGAACATTGTGGACATGGGGCGATAACTCTAAGGGTCAACTTGGTGACGGTCCTACAAGCGAGGGTGTAACAGGCGGAAGTATTTCTGATGATTATATACACAGAAGCTTTACATACACAGGTACAGGTGATCTAAATTATACAGCATTCCCTGTACAAGTTAAGACTGCTAAGGACACACCTCTTGTAAATGTAGTATCAGCGTCGGCAAACAAAGACTATAATGTAGCCGCAGATGCAAACGGTGACGTATATATTTGGGGTAGTGTAAACGGATTGTCATATACATATGCTCAGAAGATGGCAGGCTTTGAAGGCAAGAATATCATTGCCGTATCAGCAGGTTATACTCACTTCATCGCACTTTCAAAAGACGGCTATGTATATTCATGGGGTGCAAACTCATACGGACAACTTGGTAACAACACAACATCAAATGTCACATCACTAAGCGGTGTAACACAGGTAGTAGGACAAAGTGGCGAAAACTACTTGTATGACATCGTAAAGATTGCTGCAAACGGAAACAGCAGTGCAGCTGTAAGAAGTGACGGAACATTATGGACATGGGGTGCAAATAAATCAAGCCAGCTTGGTGACGGCACATCAACAAATAAGACAACTCCAATTCAGGTAATCAGAGGCGAAAGCGATCCTGAATATGATAATCGTGAAGATAACTCTAACTATTATGTATACTTGCAGAATGTTAAGGATGTAAGTGTCGGCGAAGACCACATGATAGCTATGACAGAGGACGGCAGCGTTTATACATGGGGTTCAAATAAGTACGGTCAACTTGGTGTGAATATTGACGGTGACTCAGTAAATCACGCAGTTAAGGTTGACACATCTGCAATTACAGCCGTAACGGATGAAAACGGAAATGCAGATGAAATAACAGCAGTTTATGCCGGTAAACATTACAGTGCTATTATCACTCGTGAAGGTCATATGTATGTATCAGGTAGAAATACAGATGATACTGAAGGTACAAACTATGTAACAGGCAAACTTGGAACAGGAACAACAGACGAATCTATATCAGAATTTACATCTGTTGCGACAGGTTTGAAGTACGAAAAGGATAATAACATTGAAAATATTAACGGTGTAAGAAATGTTGCACTTGGTGCAAACCATACAGTAATAATCAGTAAATATGGTTATGTATGGTCATGGGGTGCAAATAATAATTATCAACTTGGTGATATAACATATAACGTTCGTATTGAAAAAGGCTCAACAACATATAACATCAATACTGTTCCTACAATTTCAGGTAACAGAGAAACCCGTTATATGACAATTAATGACGCCGTAACAGATAAGGGCAGAATAATTGCATCTTCTGATGATAATATTTCAATGCCTCCTGTTGTAACAATTTCAGAAGACGACGTATTGAATATCACAAAGGTAACATATGATTACAGTTCAGGATTTAACGTAGCAGAAACAGACGAACATCCTGTTATGTATCTTGCAAATGATCCGAACACATATTCAAATGTAACATGGGCATCATCAGATGAAAATGTTGCTACAATCGAAAACGGTAAGATTATACCTAACGATAACAGACGATACAGCTCAACAACGATTTCTGTTCAAAATATGAACGGTGCAATCGGAATGTTTATTCTAAAGATTAAGCGTAACGAGAATACTGTTGCAGTACCTATGGTTGCTGCCGGTGATGACTTCTCAATCGCTTTGAGAGCAGACGGTACTGTATGGTCATGGGGTAAAAATGATAAGGGTCAACTTGGTTTGGGCAATGGTATAACAAATCAAGACCGCCCTGTTCAGATTAAAAATCTGTCTAATATTACATATATAACTGCCGGTCAATATCATGCAGGTGCAATAGATAAAGACGGTAACGTATATATGTGGGGTTATAATGAATTCGGTCAGATTGGTAACGGTACATCTAATAACTATAATCTAACAACACATAGAAGCGTAGATTGGTATGATTATTGTTGGAGTCCTGATTCTCATCACGATCATTCTTCGGCATGGGCATATCATACACACTATATCTATAATAAAGTTGACAATAATATATATACACCGACTAAACTTTCATATAACTTTGGTGAGAAGATAACAACTATCACAGCAGGCGATAACCATACTGTTGTTATGACAGAGAGCGGTAAGATTTATGCTTGGGGTGATAACAGATATAATCAAATCGGTTCACCACAGACATATGCAAAGAGTGGATATATGGGTCATTATAGATACCACTTGGATTCAGGTAACAGTAATGATGTTGAAGCAACAAGAGTTCCGTTAATGCTTACACCTGTAAGAGTAAGAGGTGCAGAAGGCTATGGCTACCTTGAAGAAATAATTGACGTCAAAGCCGGCGGTGATTTCACAATCGCATTGAAGAGAGACGGTACTGCTTACACTTGGGGTAAGAATGATGAAGGTCAGTCAGGTGACGGCACAGTAATTACTTATACTACACCGTCATATCAAAAAGCTAATATGTATGCGTATGGTAGTCATGGTAATGATTATGGTTGGTACGTTGCAAGTACATATGATTTGAAGATTAGATATGAACAATCATACAAGAAGTATTATCCTGTACAAGTAAAAGCAGGTGTACAGACACTTGATATTGAAAATAATTCAACATACAATGCAGGTTCATATGCTTATAACTACTTGCAAGAAATTACAACAATTTCAGCAGGCAGCAAGCACGCTGCAGTTATCACAAAGAATGGCGACTTGTACACATGGGGTGACGGCGAAAACGGTCAGCTTGGTAACGGTGCTAATGATGATAGTAACTTACCTGTTAAGGCATTTGAAAATGCAGTACAAGTAGCAAGCGGTTCAAATCAGTCTATTGCAATACAGAAAGACAGTGCAGTATGGGCATGGGGCGACAATACTCCTCCTCCGTATTTGACATTCTCTGAAACAATATGGACAGATACCGATACAGGTGGAGGTAAAACAGAAAAATATCCGACAGCTACTATTTACGGTAGAAAGTACACAGAAACAAATCCTACAAATGTATCTTATCAGCTTGGTATAGCCGATACAACATCAACAAGTGTTAATACACCTCAAATGGTTGTAAAGGGTAACACAATCAATGCTAAACCTGAGAACTTCTCAGAACAAATGATGAAGTACGGCATTATCTCAACAAGAGGCTCACATACAGTTATGTATAGTACACGTTACGGTACTGTATGGTCATGGGGTACAGGTACAAACGGAGAAATAGGTGACTTTACACTTAATAACCGTACATTTGCAGTACAGACAGGTGCTACGGATTATATCCGTCCTGACGTTATAGGCGGCGGAATTTATGAAAGCGACAGTAACACAGCCGTTACTGAGTATTCAACAACTAACCCAATGCCTAATATGATTACAATTAACAGTAATGAATATATAGAATTTAATCTTGGCAGTGATGTTTACAGATTAATTTCTCCTGGTTTCAACCTTGCATTTACAGAAAAAGAATCAGAACCATTCTACTGGACTCCTGATTTACATTTGACAAGTATTGATGAAAATATTGCAACGGTTGAAATGAACGGAACAGTCGCAAGAATTGTTCCGAATCAGAATGAAGCATACGGTGAAACAACACTTATGCTCCGTGATGATAATTCAGATATATCATTTATCTTCAAAGTTCGCGTAATGCCTACACAAGAAGAGAAGTACGGTACAGATACAAAGTATACTATACCGAAGATTGTAAACGGTGAATCTCATGTAGTGGCATTAAAGACAAACGGTACTGTATGGACATGGGGTCGCGGAACTAATAACCAACTTGGTGACGGTTCTAACTCAAACGACAACTATCCACTTCAAGTATTGGGTGTTAACGGTAGCGGATTCCTTGAAAAGATAGTAGATATAGCTGCCGGTACAAACTTCTCTGTTGCATTGGATGCAGACGGCAATGTTTATACATGGGGATATAATACTAATTCATATCCTGTATTGAAACTTACAGACGCTGTTGCAGTAGGTGCTGCAAACAGTATGGTTTATGCAGTGATGAACGACAGAACAGTTAAGTACTGGTCATATGGTTCAAGCCCAACCTCATTGATTAAGGGCGAAAGTGCATCAACAAGTGATTTATTTGAAAATGCACTTGAAGTAACAGGCGGTATTTCACATAATACAATCCTTCGCGATGACGGTTATGTATGGACATGGAGCAACGGCGGAGCAGAAGCAGGTAACGCGTCGGGTCAACTTGGTAATACATTACGCAGACATCTTGACTATCCTGCACTTGTTGTAGTAGGCGAAAGCCCATACAACAGTGTTTACCTAAATAACGTTGTAGAAGTACGTTCGGGTGCAAACCATAACGTTGCACTTATAAAGGAACAAAATGAAAACCATACACAGTATGATGTTCCTGAAGATAAGGCGTTCACTTCAAAGAACGGTTATGTATTCGCATGGGGCGATAATTCAGAAGGTCAATTCGGTAAGACAACAGCTAATTCAAACAGTTATGCACCTGTAAGAGTTGATATTCCTGACGATGAAGTAATTAATCATATTTCAGCTGAAAAGAATTCAAACCTTGCAACAACTGCCGATAATACAGTTTGGGCATGGGGCAACTATGCAGATGGTCAAATGGGAGCAAACGGCACAAGCTCGGCTCCTGTACAAATCGTATCAAATGACGGCGGAGTATGGTCATCATCGAATGGCATTAAGGGTGCCCTAAACGGTGCTGCCGGCGGAGATTCAATGTCTGCATATATTTCAGACGGTACAGTTTGGACATGGGGTTCAAATAGTTCAGGTCAGCTTGGCGATCAGACAAATGTTAATAAGAACTACCCTGTTCAGGCAATTACAGAACCGGCAACAAAGATGATTAAGGTTGCACACGCGTATGTTTATAAGAAGTCGGATTTGACAACTCCTGTTAAGGAACTTGAATATCCGAACGAAATTATGATAGATGTTGACGAAACTGTGGTTATTGACAGAATTGTTGTAGAAGAAGTTCTTGCATTTAACCTATACTTCGATAAGCGTGTGACAGAAATATCAGTAGATAATATTGATGCTAAGTCAACCGATGAAGAGGCAATAGAAGTTACATCAACTAATTCAACCGTTAAGGCAGATTCACCAGAAAATGCAGTAGCGGGTGACAGTGCTTATGTAACAATGTCAGCACAGTTTAAAGGTGATACTGCTACGGGCTTTATAAGAATAGGTCTAATTGCAGATGGAACAACATCACTTCCGGAAGCATCATTGAGTACAACAAGTTCTGTAATTGTAAATGCAGATGGAACAGTAAGTGCATGGGGCGATAACAGCTTTGATAAGTTAAACGTATCATTGTTTGATAATCAATCTGATGTATATGCTCCTGGTGTTGTAATGAAAGACAATGACGGACAAGTTGTATTTAACAACGTAAAAGAATTTGCGTCAGGTGAAAACTTCAGTGTAATTCTAACAAATGACGGTGAAGTATACGCTTGGGGTACAAATGAAAACTCTCAAACAGGTATAGGCAATGCAGGCTCAACTGCTTACGCATATCCGCAAAGAGTTATGAACAGTTCAGATACACCGCTTTCAGATATTATATCTGTTAAGGCATATTCGACTCATGCAGTTGCACTTTCAAAAGACGGTAGAGTATATGTATGGGGTGCAGTATCTGATAAGATTGGTCAGAACAGATCAAGACAGAATTATTATGCAAAACCATTGAGAATTACTAATGTACAAGCTATCGCAGCTGGTGAAAATCATACAGTAGCATTGAAGGCAGACGGTTCAGTTTGGACATGGGGTTCAAATGATTCAGGACAACTTGGATCTGATACATCATCAACTCCGCTACCTGTAATGGCAGAGGGTGTAAGCAGTGCGGTTGCAATCGCAGCCGGTGCAGATACATCTATTGCTCTTACAGCAGACGGCAGTGTATATACATGGGGCGGCGGCGAAAGCAACGCAACAAAGGTTCTTGACAATGCTACTCAAGTAGACGCTAAGGGTGAACAATTCACCGCAGTATCGGTTGACGGCAGTGCATACGCATGGAACAAGAACGAAACTCCTACAAAGGTTGAAGGACTAAGCAATGTTATTACATCTGCGGCTGGCGGTAATCACGCAATGGCAGTCCTTTCAGACGGTAATGTATATACATGGGGTGAAAACAGTAATTATCAACTTGGTGACGGCACAAATAATTATTCAGAATCACCGATTAAGGTAAATAAAGCGCCTGAAGGCATTTGTGTAACTAAGGCGGTAGTAGGTACAGTTTCATACACAGACAACGATAAACTTCTATATGAGTTTAATCTTGAAAGTGGTGATGAACTTGGTATTGACGGAGTTAAGAAGTTCGTTCCTTATCGTTTCAATGTACTTGGTACAAAGAGATGGGAAAATGTTATGAATTACAGACTTGAAGCTCTTGATTCAAATGTAGCAGTAGTAAATGGAAAAACAATTTCGACAGTATCAGGTCGTTACGGAACAACTTACATTAAGATTATTGAACTTAACGATGACGGAACTGACGGTGAAAACGTTGGATTTATAAAGGTAAATGTAATACCTAACGGTGCATTCACAGCGCCTATGGTTGCAGCCGGTACAGATTTTGTTATCACTCTAAAGGATGACGGAACTGTATGGTCATGGGGTTCAAACTTACATAATAAAGTAAGTGCGAAATCTGATGAATATGTAGATGTTGCAACACAAGTAGAGTTAAGTGAAAACACTGCTCTTACAAACGTTGTGAAGATTGCCGCCGGTGAAAGTCACGCTCTTGCACTTACTGCAGACGGTAAGGTTTACGCATGGGGCGGCGGCGAAAAAGGTCAGCTTGGTAATGGTTATAATGAAGATAGCAATTATCCGGTTATTGTAAACGGAATTACAAATGCCGTTGATATTGCCGCCGGTGAAAACCACTCAGTTGCACTTATGTCAGACGGTACAGTTTACGCATGGGGCAGCAACGAATCAGGTCAAATAGGACATCAGCAAAAGGCAAGTTCTGTATACGGAACAAATGCCTCTGAATATTATAATGTACCTGTTATCGTAACAGACTTCGGCGAAACAAAACATCTTGAATCAATCGTTGGTATTTCAGCGGGCGGTAACCATACTTCTGCTCTTACAACAAGCGGTGTTGTATATACATGGGGTAGAAATGTAAACAGTCAGCTTGGTATGAACGATACAAATCCGGCAGATCGTTATGATGTTCCAAGAGAAGTTCTTGGAGATGCAGGTTCAGAATTCAAGTATAACGTAGCTAAGATTTCGGCAGGCAATGAACATACAGCCGCACTTTCACAAAACGGAAACGTATGGACATGGGGTTATAACTACTATGGACGTCTTGGTGACGGTAGCGGTGAAACAAGAGCTATGCCGGGTAAGGTTGTAACAGCTCTTAACTACGAAACTTTCGATCTTGAAGGAATTGTAGATATAGACGCCGGAATTACTCACTCATTGGCAATCGCTGCAGACGGTTCAATTTACGCATGGGGCGATAATATGTACGGTGAACTTGGCGACGGTACAAAAGCACAGAAGTCAACGGCTGTCAAAGTTGTAAACGAAGATGGCAGTGACTTTAGCGGTGCAAACGGTATATCAGCCGGAAACGAACATTCTGTATTGTTCACAAATATGGGTGAAATCTATACATGGGGTCATAATGATCAAGGTCAACTTGGTACGGCTCTTGCAGACGGTGAAACGAGTGCATCTGTTCCTCAATGTATAGGAAGCAGTTCAGAAGGTTCAAAGGGACTTGTTATAACAAAGATTAATGTAACAGGTACACCTGTAGGTGAAACATACACAACAGTTCCGGAAAGTATTTCAATATTCCCAACTCAGAATGTTGCGGTAGATTTGAATACAATAAAGGTTATAACATCAATAAGCAGATTTAATGTTTATACATCAATGAGCACAGGAGGTTCAGGTGGATCAACTGTAAGTCCGAGCGATATAACAATCTCGACAGACAGTGATTTGTTAACAATCGACAATGCTACAGGTGTTATTTCACCTAAGACTGCTACAAGCTACGGTATTGCAAAGGTTACAGTTAAACATAACCCAACTCAATATACAAAGTCATTCAATATAGTTATTAAGCCTGAATATTCAGCAAATAAGTCTGCGACAATAGTAGGTGGCAGTGACTTTACGATAGCATTGAAAGCAGACGGCAGTGTATGGACATGGGGTAATAATACTCACGGACAACTTGGTAATGGCAAGGGTGGTAATAACGCACAAGTTATTAATCCGCAACAAATCGCACTTTCAAATATCTCATCAGTTGCAGCCGGTAAAGAATTTGCAATGGCACTTACTGATGACGGTAATGTATATACATGGGGTGCAAACGAGTCAGGTCAACTTGGTATCGGTTCTGTTGATGATAAGTCAACTCCACAAAAGGTATCATTCGATTTGGCAGTAGGTGAATACATAATCAGAATTTCAGCAGGCGATAACTTCGCAATGGCACTAACAAGTGCAGGTGACGTTTATGTTTGGGGTAATAATGATTACAGCCAGATGGGTCTTGGAAATACAATGGCTCACAGCGACTTCTATTCACCGAGCAAGATAGAAAGCATCACAGGTGCAACAATGATTACAGCCGGAGCAAATCATGCAATGGTTTATGCTGTAGGTAAGGTTTATACATGGGGTGCAAATGACTCTGGTCAGCTTGGTAAGGGCACAGATACATTCAGTGCGTCAACCGACGGTGTACCGAAAGAGATAAATATTCCGACTTCAATAGCTACAGTCGATCAGATTATTGCTCGAGGTGATTACTCAGCTATAATTTCAGACGGTAAAGCTTATCTATGGGGTGCAAACGGAAATTATCAATTAGGTAATAACTCTGATACAAATGTATTGTCAGTACCTGATACTGCATTGAATATTGAAGAAAATATTCAAGCTATGGCATTGGGTTACAGTCATATCGTTGCTATCACAGAAAAAGGCAATGTATATGCTTGGGGTAACAATACATTAGGTCAGCTTGGTTTAAGCACAAATGCAAATGAATATAAGACACCTAATAAGGTTTACTCAGGTGCAAGCTCACAGACTAACCAATATATGATAAATATGTGGGGTGTAGGTGCAGGCTATAATACATCATTTGCAGTTGCCTCAAACGGTATCGTATACGGTTGGGGTCAAAATGACAACGGACAACTTGGTATAGGCACAAGAGCAGACGTAAATCTTGCTAATACAGTTAAGCTAAGTGATAAGAACGGTTTGACAATAACAAATGCGTACGTTACAGGAAGTACAAATGTTATATATGATAGCAATAACCCACTTCCTTATAACGTAACAATCACACCGGACGATACACTTACAATAAGCAATAATTCAATAACAATGGCGGCAGCCGATAATGACTTTAACTTGTTCGCATCAAATGATTCACAAATCAGTATCGCAGACAGTGCAAATATAAGATTCTATTCATTAGATCCTTCTATTATGTCTGTAAATGAAACAACAGGTGTTGTTACATTAAGCGATGCAACAAAGGAAAGACGTTACGGAACAACTGTAATTAAAGTTGTTGAAACAACAGAAAATCTTGTATCATATATTAAGGTTGCAGTAAGAGATAACGGAAAACCTCAAGCTGAAACAGGCGTATTTGCGTCACCTTATACTGATGACGGTACAAGAATTATGGTCAAGAATGACGGAACCATTTATACATGGGGAAGTGACAATAAACTTGGTCAGCTTGGTAGAACGGGTGATACAACCGAACCTGCACAAGTTAAGGGCAATAACCTTGATACAAACAAGGTTGTTCAGGCAGCAGTAGGTAATTCGTTTGTTGTAGTTCTTACTTCAGACGGCGCAGTATATTCATGGGGTGTTAATACATCAGGTCAAAACGGTTACGGATATGCTAAGTCATATAATAGAACACCGGTAGCAACAGCAATTCCTCGAGGAAAAGTTATTACACAAATTGCAGTCGGTGAAAGTCATGTAATTGCACTTTCAAGCGATGGCGATGTATATGCTTGGGGTAATAACGATAACGGACAGCTTGGTATAGGTATAAAGATACAACGTGAACTTACACCGACATTACTTCCTATAACAGAAAAGGTTGTACAGATTGCCGCAACAGGCAAAGGCGGTGCGGCTTTGACTGAGGACGGTCATGTATATGCTTGGGGTAACGGTAACTTATCTGCTGAACTTAAAGCAGAAGGTGAAAGTGCCGGCGATACAGATCATAAGCTACAGAATATTGTAAGACTTGCGTCAGTAGGAAATGTATTTACAGTTTCAGACGCAAACGGTACAACATACGCATGGGGCGAGGGATCAGTTCACGGTAAAGAAATTTCATCAGACGAACCTGTTTCATATGATGAAATGAAGGTATTGAACTTGAATGTTGTTTATGCTCAGGTTAAAGAAAACGATGAAGTTACAAGAGCATATACAATGTCTAATCCATTACCGACATCACTTGAACTTACAAGCAATCAAATTCTTCAAATTGCAGGCGACTCAGTTTGGGGTAGTGCAAATATTGAATCTTCATCTGTATATGACAGAGTAGGCTATGAAATGACTACTGACAGATTGACATTTACATCAAGTAATCCGTCAGCAGTTACAGTTGACTCAAACGGTGTTGTTACAGGTATGGGCAGAATTGATAGTTCTGTAATAACAGTAACAGATAAGATTCTTGGAAGTTCGTACTCATTCACTGTAAGAGTTGCTCAAAGCGCAGATACAGAGATTACAGTTCCGATGATTGTATCGGGATACGGACATACATTGGCACTTCGTGCAGACGGAACAGTTTGGGCATGGGGTGACAATACATACGGACAACTTGGTGACGGTACATACGGAACATCAAATGTAGATAAGTTTGTTCCTCGTCAAGTTCGTATAGGTCAAAATGAAAGCAATACAAAGTTGCTTACAAACATAAAATATGTTGCAGCAGGTGCAAACAGTTCAGCTGCAATAGATCAAGACGGTCTACTTTATGTATGGGGTAATAATGATAACGGACAACTTGGTGTTGACGGAAAGATAGTTGTATATCCGACACTTGTCGAAGCCCTAAAGGATAATCCGGCTACACCAAACGCTGATGAAACAATTCTTGTTTCGGCAGTTGAATTGAGCGAAAGCCATACAATTATCATTGACGCTTTGACAAAGAGAGCGTATACATGGGGTAAGAACGATCATAATCAGCTTGGTTATCAGCAGAGTATACTAAATAACGGTAAGCCTATGACTTCACCGTCAACTGAAAATTATGCTAAGGAGGCTCACCTTGTAACAAGAGATAAGGGTGACTTGAACTTCCTTGAAGTAGCATCTGGTAAGAATCATTCAGTTGGTATAGTTATTCCTGCATCTGAGGCAGAAACTGCTACTCAAGGTACAGTTTATGCTTGGGGCGATAATACATACGGTCAGCTTGGTCAGAACACAAGTGGTTCATCAAGCGCAGTATTACAAGCTGTTAAGAAATCAAACGGTGAAAGCATTACAAATGCAGTTGCAGTTGCCGCAGCCGGTAACTATTCACTTGCATTAACGGCAGACGGAATAGTTTACGCATGGGGTGATAATACATACGGAGTAATGGGCAACGGTACAAAGGGCGGTATACAGAAATCAGCTGTAGCCGTAGCCGGAGTAACAGGTGACGGTACTCTTGAAGGTATTTATGCAATAGCCGCATCACCGAAGACAGCTGTAGCAATAAGCAAAGACGGTCACGTTTATAGCTGGGGTAATAACGATAATGGTCAGATAGGTGACGCAACTCACTTTGAAAGACTATATCCTGTAATGCAGAGTGATATTAACAATGCAAAGGCAGTTTCAGCAGGTGACGGATATACAGTTGTTCAAACAACAAGCGGAAATATGTATGCTTGGGGTAAAAACGACTCAGGACAAATCGGTAACAGTACGTTCGATGAACAACTTGTTCCGGTTGCAGTCGGTGCAAACTCTAAGTTAACAATAAGAAAAGCAGGTATTGTTACTAATACACAGGCAGGTTCAATCGTAACATCAGCAGAATTTGCAATGTTCAGCATGCTTGAAGAAAGCGATATTGTTGAAATGAACGAAGTATATTCTGCCGGCGATGATATTAGCCTACAAAGCTTTGAAAGTGTAGATTATGATACTGAAAACTATGTACCGAGAACAATTACATTGACAAATGATGCGTCAGGCAACATTCAGCAATTTGTTCTTGATAAGAATGCAGTATATGATGAAATGAGATTCTATCTAAATACTGATTCTGAAACAGGTAATGATGAGTTTAAGGTAGAAGACATCTATATGATACCTGCTGATACAAGCTTGTTCAGTGTAGACGATAACTGGATTGTTACACCTACACAAAAAGCTATTGACAGCAAGTATGCCGTTACAACACTTATTGTTCAAGACAGAACAAGAAATATCGCACAAACATTTGAATTGGAATTCAGAGCGACAAAGCGTGACGATGAGGAATTCGGTAAAGATATATTAGCCGCACCGATGGTTGCGTCGAACAGCTTTAATTCAATAGCATTGATGTCAGACGGAACAGTTTGGACATGGGGAGATAATACATACGGACAACTTGGTAATAACTCAGTAACTCCTTCTTCAATGCCGGTTCAAGTTCGTAACCCTATAAGTGACGGATACCTTGACGGAATAGTTAAGGTTGCACAAGGTAAGTACCACAGTGTAGCACTTACATTAGACGGTAAGGTTTACACATGGGGTCATGGTGCAGACGGTCAGCTTGGTACAGGCAATACATCAGATAGCCTAATTCCGGTTGCAGTAGTAACAGGCGCATCAACTTCTGAAACAGAAGATGCACAATATTTGACAGACATTGTTGATATAACAGCCGGCGACGACTTTACAGCAGCTCTTGATAACAAGGGTCGTGTATGGATGTTCGGTAATAATGCATCGGGCTTGCTTGGAATAAGTAAGACAGATGATATTCAGAAATATCCTCAAAGAGTTCTTGCAGGTAAGAGCAAGAGTACAACAATGTATCTTGAAAATATCGTATCTATCGCGGCAGGTGCACACCATATGCTTGCTCTTGATAAGAATGGCAGTGTATGGGCATGGGGCGATAACAGCAGAGGTCAGTTGGGTGAAGGAACATATGAAGATGTTCTTGAGGCTGACGGAACTAAGACAAGCGCAACAACAAGAACTGTTCCGGTAGCAGTTGATATTCAAGATGTTGAAAAGATTTATGCAGGATATAATAATTCTGCGGCAATTAAGACAGACGGTACTCCATGGGCATGGGGCGATAACAGTTACAGTCAGGTGGGTAATAACAGTACAGCTGATGTAGTAGCTGTTCCGGCTCAGGTTATGTATGAGTACGACAAGGAAAATCATGTTGGTGTACTTCTAACAGACATCAGACAAATCTCTGTCGGAAAAGAACATATGAACGCATTGACACGTTCAGAAAAGAACGTTGTTACATGGGGTAAAAATTTGAATACAATCACTTCAGCAAGTGGTATTCAAACAAATAAGATGGCAGTAGAGTTGCTTGATGACCTTGATAATAACAGTGTTGTTACAGATACAATTATGATTGCGTCGGGTGATAACACAACTGCAATACTAAGAAGTAACGGTGACGTTTACTCTATCGGTAATAATGCAAACGGTCAACTTGGCGACGGTACAGCTGTTGATAAGGATATTCCTGTCCTTGTTGGTATAGGCAGAAGTGCTGATACTGTTATGATGAATAGCGGAGCAATAATCAGACGTGACGCAAACGGTGATTATACTGATATTACAAAGCAGTACACAGACGATGATCCAATGCCTTACGAGGTAAATATTCTTAGAAGTGAAATCCTTTCAATAGATATGAATGAAATATTCGTTGAAAGAGATCCAAGCTTTAACTTGATAACAGGTTCGTTTAAGGTTAGAGATAACGGTTATACATTCAAGTCACTTGACGAAAGTGTAGCAATTGTTTCAAATGATGGTGTAGTTACACCGGCTGATCAAACAAGTGCAATAGCTCTTGGAACAACATATATTGTTGTAAAGGGTAATGAAACAGGCGCAACAGGAATTATCAAGATTAACGTTATGCCAATGGATGTTCAGTTTGAACAAGGCGAAACAGTTATAAGAGATGACAGTAAAGTTTACCCATATGTAGCTGTAGGCGGTAAGACAATGGCAGCCGTTACAGACGGCGGTGTACTATATACATGGGGTGACAATACATACGGTCAACTTGGTATAGGACTTACAAGCGACGCAACACCATATTCAACAACACCGACAGTTGCAATAAATGGTAACGTTAAGAAGGTCGTTGTAGGTGACGGATTTATGGTAGCCGTTACAATAAACGGTGAAGTATATGCTTGGGGTAGAAATGATAACGGTCAACTTGGAAACAGTACAAAGGATAACTCGATTTCTCCTGTAAGAGTAGAAGGAATTGATAACGTAGTAGACATTGCAGTTGGCTTGAATCATACATTATTGCTTACAAACACAGGCGATATATATGCGTTCGGTGACGGAAGCAACCATCAGGTAATTCCTGAATTAACAGAAACAGCTTTGACACCGCAAAAACTACATATTAAGAGTTCTTTGGAAATTGCGGCAGTATATGCTGACAATAATACAAGTTATGCACTTACAAGAAACGGTGACATAATCGCATGGGGCGAAAATACATCGTATAAGTTTGGTGACGGCGATTACTACGGTAATGGTATAGCATATGCAGATATAGCTGAAAAAGCAGTTACAATGTCTGCGTCAACAAACAGTGTACTTGCATTGTCAGAAACAAGCCATGTATGGGCATGGGGCAGTAATAACCATAACCAACTTGGTATGTATCTAAAAGACGATAATACATATGAAACTGTTGTTGAAAATCCAACTCTTTCAGATGTATATAATGAAACTGTTGAAGGTGAAGATTGGACTCCGAACGGTGTAACAGCCGGTGAAAGTGCATTCGTAACTTATATAAACGGACATTCAAGAGTTCGTGGTAATAACCAACTTGACGACAAGAACGGTGGTCAACTTGGTATAGATACAGTAAATGATGCAGACGGAAACGCATATTATCCTGACGTAAAAGATAATGCAGTTGTATTATTGCACGCAGGTGACAGTGATCCGGATCACCATTATGAACCGTTCAACGGTGCAAAATCTATTGCGGCGGCAGCAAACGGTGCGAATGGCGTTATCTTCGATAGTATAGGTAAAATCTATGCTTGGGGTGATAACACAAGAGGTCAGATTGGTGACGGTACACAGGATAATCGTGAATATCCGGCGGCTGTACTTATAGACGGCGGCGGAGCTTATATTGATTTTGCAGAGGCAACATTGACACGAAATGATATATCAGACATACCAATTCATATGTTCTATGATACTATTATGCGTGATAATGGTACTCTTGAAACAGCAGTAAGACAAAACGATGTAATCCAGATTGATCTTGACAATGTAGTAGGCGTTATAGGCTTTACACTATTCGGTGAGTCTGCTTATAAACCGACAGGATTGACATTCGAGTCACTAAATACTGAAGTGGCAGAGTTTGAGGCTAATCCAAACGGCGGAAATAACACAACAGGTAAATTGTATATTAAGCAAAAGACTGGCGTAACATATCTTGTTGCAAAGGATTCAAGAGGCAATACAGGTACAATTAAACTTAATGTTATTCCGGCAGGTAATGACAGAAGTAACGTTATGCCGATGATTGCAGTAGGTGAAAACCACACTATTGCACTTCGTTCAGACGGAACAGTTTGGTCGTGGGGTAATAACTCATACGGTCAATCAGGTAACGGTAGCAAGTCTTCATATACTACAATTCCTGTACAGGTACTGAAACGTGAAAATGCTACAGCAAGTCCGAGTGCATTGACAAATGTAATCAAGATAGCAACAGGCGGAAATCACAGCTTGGCTCTTACAAGTGATGGTCATGTATATGCATGGGGTACAGGTGTTAAGGGTGCTCTTGGCAACGGTTCACAAACTGAATTCAATGTACAGAAGTACGCAGTAAGAGTTTATGGAACGACAAGATCTTATTATCTTGGTGACAGTGCCGAAGGTACAGTTACTGAATCGATTTACGGCTCAAGAATTATTGATATTGCGGCTGCAGGTACAGGCTCTGATTCAAAAGAGGGTACAAAGCAGTATTCATATGCAATCGATGCAGACGGCAATATCTTTGGTTGGGGTTATAACTATAAGGGAGTTGTTTCACCGCAGGATACATATAATGCGAAGATGACTCTTCCGAGAAATATCACAACCAGAAATACAATTCTTAAGAGTGCAAGAAAGCTTATCCCTGATAAACTCGGAGATACAATGCACGTCTTAAAGGCTGACGGTCAGATTATTACATGGGGTGATAATTCAAACGGCATTTACGGTATAGGCGAAAATATTTCGACATCACCAAGCCGTGCATCACTTCCTGAAAAAGCAATAGCTGCATTTGGCGGTACAAATAATATTATGGCTATACTTATGGACGGCGGTGTAGCTATGTGGGGTGACCTAAGACAAGGTCAACTTGGATATGGTAGCGACAGTCCTGAGTATTTGACAGTAGAAAAGACACCGGTAAGAGCATACAACTTTGAATGGGCTCAAAGAGGTGCATTCCCACTTAGCGGTGATATATCTGAGTATGTTCAGGTAATCTATGCAAACGGCGGTCAGAACGATGATGGTTCTTACAGCAGTGAAAACTTGTGGTCAGCAGGTATGTATGGAGCTATGCTTGGACGTGGCACAGAACATGATAACGAAATTCTTCCGGTAGGCAGAGTTCTTGCAGGAAAGACAGACGTTAGCGGATACGTTAAGAATGTAATTCTTGTATCAAACGGCAGAACAAACAGTGATATATCTGTAATTACAACAGATAATGGTGCCGTATGGGCATATGGTATTAATGAAAACGGAATAATCGGTGACGGAACAACGGTTGACAGATATGAACCGGCTCGTGTCGGAACTGCATACTTCTTGTTTGATAAGTATACATATTCACTAAGAGTTGATGACGTAGAAGAACCAAAACGTCCTACAATATCTTCATTCAACTTGTTGAGCGGTGCAGAAGGTACTTCAACAGAAGAAGTTGAATTGAAGTGGCAGACATGGGACGGTAGCAGTGATATCGTTGAAGTAGATTCTTCAACAGGTAAGCTTACAGGTAAGAAGGAAGGAACAACATATGTAATCGTATCACTTGCCGATGATTCATTGACAGTTGGTACATTTAAGGTAGAAGTTCGTCCGAAAGATTCAAGAATCGGAGGATCGGATACTGACAGCTATATGGATAGTGTTGCTTATCCACAGGTTGTATCCGGCACAAATACAACGTACGCACTAAAACCAAACGGAACTGTTTGGGCATGGGGCGGTAACGAGTATGGTCAGCTTGGTAGCGGACAAATCTTCGGTACAGCAATTTATCCTCAACAGGTAAGCATAAAAGATGAAAACGGCGATAACGTAAGAATAGTTAAGATTGCAGCCGCAGGCGACAGTGCTCTTGCTATAGATACAACAGGTCATGTATGGGCATGGGGCAGAAATGATAGTGGTCAGCTGGGTATAGACAGTACGTCAGTTAAGGTAAGTACACCTGAACGTGTTAAGATTGGTGAACAACCGTCTTATGGTGATGACGCATTGTCCCAAGCCGGCTATATGTCAAATATTGTCGATATAGCAATCGGCGGACTTACAAATGACGCAATGTTTGCATTGTTTGTAGAGGACGGCGGCGTTGTATATGGCAGTGGTAATAATGCTTATAATCAAATAAGTATGGAAAGCGGCGTCAATAACTATCAAGCACCGATAAGAGTAACTGATTCAGTTGCACAAGTTGCAATCGGAAACAGTGCAACATCTCATATGCTTAAATTTGACGGTTCTGTATATTCACAAGGTAAAGGTACAAGATATGAGTACGGTACAGGTGAAAACACAGATAACGTTGATTTCAGAGCCGGAACTGCTGAAATGGAAAATCGTGTAATGGCGATTGCAGCCGGTAACGAAAATGTAATGGCAATTACATATGCTCTTGCACAAGACATAACTGTTGATACAGACGTAACAGGTAGTGTTTGGGTATGGGGTGCAAATAAGAACGGTGAATTCGGCGAAATGAAACTTGACGTTACTAAACCGACAAAGCTTGCAGAAATTTCAAATGCAGTGCTTATCGGCGGTGGCAAAAGCTTGTATATCGTGGATTCAAACGGAACACCTATTATGGGCGGACTTGCTTCAAGCGGTCAGCTTGGTGTAGGCGGATTGTCAAGTGATGTTTATACTCTATCGGGTAAATCCAATGTTGTAAGAACAGACGGACAAATCGCATCAAATGTACTTAGTATGACATCATCTGTTGGTGGCGTACATTCAGCTTATGCTGACAGTGACGGTTATGTATGGGCATTCGGTAAGAATGACAAGGGTCAGATTGCAAATCAAGATGTAACATCAGACTTTACAACAGCATCAATGGTTGGCTCTGACTTGATTATAACTCTTGATTCAAACGAAATACTTGTTAAGAAGAATCAAGAATCAAAACGTATAGGTATGACAGCACATCAAGGCTTTAATCTATATGAAGATGAACAGCCTGTAAATGTCAGCACAACATACAGAGTCCTTGACAGTGACATAGCATCAGTAGATGGATATGGTCAGGTAAGTGCAGAAAGCACAGGAAAGACATATGTAGAAATCTCTGCAAGAGGCGATGATAATGCCGAAAAGAGAATGTATGTACATATTATATCTCTTCCTGACGATACAGAAGTTAAGGCAGAAAATGCAGATGAAGAATATATTGCTTATCCGCAGATTTCAGCCGGAGATAACTTTATTCTTGCACTTCGTGCAAACGGTGATTTGTACGCATGGGGCGATAATACTTATGGTCAACTTGGTCTTGGATTAGGTCGTGTCGGCAGTATCGATATGAAACCTCAGAAACTTAATGTAACAAAGACTGTAACTGAAATAACAACAGGTGCAGACGGCGAAGACGTTGTTACATCAAGAGAAGTTCCTGTTAAGTTCACAAAGATTGCCGCAGGTCCTGACTTCGCAATGGCTATAGACGTTGACGGTAACTTGTATACATGGGGCAGAAACAATAACGGTCAGATTGGTAACGGTACAGATACTTCGGACTTCATAGACGAAAAGAATCCATCAGAGGTATCAAACAAGGAAACACTTGTTCCATCACCTCAAATGGTTGCATACTTCACTGATTATAATGTAGTAATGCAAGACATAAGTGCCGGCGGAAGCGTAGGCAACAGTTATGCAATGGCATTATCATCAAACGGTGACGTATTTGCATGGGGTTCAAATAAGTTTAATCAAGTAGAAAATTCTGATAACGAAATCGTTTCAACACCTGTTTATGTTCCTGTATCAAGAATGACATCAATAGCTGCAGGTAAAGGAGATGAATTTACAACAAGCTATGGTGTTCAGGAACTTGGTAAAGTTCTTGCATGGGGTAGTAACGAAAACTCAGAAATGGGCGAAGGTGTGATAGACAGCGTTACAGGACAGGCAATAGTAAGCGGTGGCGGACTTGAAAATATCCGTGTGCTTGAAGTTGCAGCCGGTAACGGTAACGCAGCTGCCCTTACAGAAAATACAACAAATAACTCATACGAATATTATGTATGGGGTAATAATGACAATTATCAGACAGGTATCACTACAAATACTCTACCTATAAGCACTCCTGTAAAGAATACTGATATGAGCCAAACTATTGATATAACAAGCGGCAACGCATCAATGATGGTACAGAAGGGTACAGGTACAGTAAATGTAATCGGTGACAATACAAACGGTAAACTTGCAGTCGGAAACAATAATAGTGTAAATGAAATTGTTGCGGCTAAGATTACAGACGGCACAGACTTTACCGGCGTATTGGCGGCTGCAGTAAGCAGTAACGGCGGTATGTCAGCATTCATTATGCAGGACGGTTCAATCAGAACAGTAGGTAATAATGAACGTGGACAATTAGGTGATGCAATTCTTGATAATGAATTATATCCTGTTGAAGTATATTCGGGAATTATCAAAGTAGACGGCGTGGACAGCAATAATGCTGTACTTGCAAATGCCGGAGCGGCTCCTGGTCGAGTATATCTTACAATGAATAAGTTTAATGTATTCGACAAGCGTGTTACAAATACAAACTTCAAAGCAACATCAACAAATCCTGACGTTGCGGAGATAGATAATGACGGTAACATTACTTATAAGTCAGTCGGTTCTGCAAGAATGGTTGTATACGAAGAAAATTCAGGAAAATACTCATTGTTCGATGTAAATGTACTTCCTAATGTTACTGATGTAACAACATCAGTTCAACCGATGGTTGTGACAGGAAATCAATTTACTCTTGCTCTTGCAAGTAACGGTCATGTATATACATGGGGCGATAACTCAAGAGGACAAGCAGGATTTAATACAACTAAAAAGACAATTAACGAACCTACAGAAGTTCTTGTAAACGGTAAACCTATGGAAAACATAGTTTCTGTTGCGGCAGGTGATAACTTCTCACTTGCAGTTGACAAAGACGGAAACGTATGGTCATGGGGTAGAAATGACGCCGGTGTAGGACAGCTTGGTAGAAAGCTATCATCGGGAACAAGCGTATATTCACCGAGAAAGGTATATGACGTTGCACCGACTCCTTCAAACGGAGCAATGGGAAGTACATATCTTGGCGGTGAAAATACAGGTAAGGTAGTTAAAGTCTTTGCATCCGGTTCAACAGCGGCGGCAATCACAGAAGAAGGCACTGTATATGTATGGGGTAGCAACAGATACGGTCAACTTGGTATCGGACATGATGCTATAACAGAAAGTTCAGCAAGCTCAAATAAGAATATACCGTATAGAATGTATGGTATTGACGATGCTGTTGATGTAGTAATCGGTGAAAAGAATATTGCGATTATAAATCGTGACGGTACAGTTTATATTACAGGTAGCAACGAAACAGGTGTTCTTGGAAACGGCGAAGTTTGGAGTACAGGCAGTGCAAATAACGGATACAACAGAACAATACCTCTTCCTGTACTTGATACAGATATGAAAGCACTTACAGGCGTTGTGAATGGAGCATTAGGCCCTGAACATGCAATATTGAACTTGTATCAATACAAGAAATCTACTGATGCAGAAGGCAACGATACATCAGACTTTGCAAACGAAGTATATGCTTATGGTAATAATAAGAACGGTGTTCTTGGAAACGGTGTAGCATATACAAACGGTACATTCTCTGATGAAAACGGAACGACTGTAACAGAAGATGCTCTTGGTAACGAAGTTAAGAAAACAGTTGTATTCCCAACTGATAAGAGCATTGCAAGAGTTCAGGCTTGGAAGTCTGAAACATATGTTGACGAATCAGGCAACTTGCTAACAAGAGATGTAGCTGAGCCTATGAGTGGCGTATACAGCGTATTCGCCGGTGACCACTTCAGTGGTGCTGTTACAAATAGCAGTAACGTTTATATGTGGGGTACAAATGTATACGGTGGAATTGAAACAGGTGTACTTGGAAATAAGACTAAGAATGCTAATCAATATAAGGCAAGACTTGTTTATAAGGATGATACATCAAGTGATAGACTTGATACAATCGTTCAAGTTTCATCAATCATAAACGGTGAACACATTGCGTCAATCTCTCGTGACGGTGTTGTATATACATGGGGTTATAACAATAGATTCCAACTTGGCGATAAGAGTCAGGAAACTTCTGTTGTTCCGGTGGTTGCAGGTAATGCAAAGATGTCTATTATGCCTCCTACAGCAACGTTGGCAGTTGACGGTAAAACAACAATTACGATTACAGGCGCAGATATGTTCTCAGTTTATACAGATCTTGCTTCAAGTGTAGGTACATTTGAATGGAAGGTATTGGATGACTCGATTGCAAAGGTTACTGTTGACAGTCAGCAACCTAAGACAGCAAATGTAATCGGTGTTACAGAAGGTGAAACAAGAGTAGTTGCTACAAACACAATTACTCAGCAAACAGTATTCAGCCGTATTATCGTAACTGAAGATATAACGTATGCACAGATTCAGCTTGGTAAAGACTTCACAGTTGCCCTTAAGAAAGATGGTACATTGTGGGCATGGGGTAATAATGAAAACGGCATGACAGGTACAGGAAGTAAGCAAAGTATGCTTACAATTCCGGTACAGATCGATTCATATTACGCAAGTGTTAACGATGCGGCACAAGAAATTGCAACACCTATGGAAAATATTCTAAGCGTTGCGGTTGGTGAAAACCATGCTATAATTATCGGTCAAAGCGGTAAAGTATATGCTTGGGGTGACAATACATACGGTCAGTTAGGTGTTAACCCTATACTTATAAAGAATACAAACAGACCTATCCTTGTAGAACTTGATGAAAACTTTGCATCACAGATTATAGACGTTTCTGCCGGTGCATATCATACTGTAGCCGTAACGGCAACAGGTGAAGTTTATACATGGGGTAGAAATAATAAGGGTCAGCTTGGCAGAAAGACAGTGACTGAAGATAACGATCCTACAAATTTTGTTCCTGAAAAGATGAAGGGCGTCGGTGAAAGTAATCTAAGCGGTGTTGTAATGTCAGCGGCAAGTAAAGAAGCAACAGCTGTCCTTATTGCAAATGGTACAGTTTACACAGTCGGCGGAAACAGCCACGGTGAACTTGGTACAGGTATAAGTAAGAGTGTTGAATACAATACTCAGCTTGAAAAAGTAACGACAATCAGAAAAGAAGATGAAGCATCTGAAAATCAGGAAGAATTAAACAATGTTACAAGAATCGTAGGTAAGGGTTATAACTTCGTTGCAATTTCAACGAAGTACCATTACACAGGTAACACAAATCCTGACGGAACTCCGGAATATGTATATGACAGAAACAGAAGAGTTTATACATGGGGTGACGCATCATCTTCACAACTTGGTACAGGAAGCTTTATGCCATATGCAGATCCAAGCATTAATCCTGGTGTTATCTTGGGTCAAACGTCGACATATTATTCAAATGTACCGGTAGAAGTTACAATGAATCCTGATGACAGTCAGTTTAACGTAGCTGATGAAGACACAGGTGAACCAAGTATTTACCTACATAATATAGCTAATGTATCAATCGGCTATTATGAAACAGAAGACGGTCAGAGTAAGACTCATATCATGGCTATTGACAGAAAGCATAATGCTTTTGCATGGGGTAGCAATGAATACGGTGAACTTGGAGTCGGCGGTATAACTAATCTAAATGCAGCATATCTTGTTCCAAACTTGTATTATGAAGAAGACGGAACAACTCCTGCAAACAGAGCAATAATCGGTGTCGGTTCTGGCGGTATGCACTCAGCCGCATTCCTTGATGACGGATTGGTTTATACATGGGGTCAGAACGACAGCGGTCAGCTTGGTAATTTCACAAGAGATGCAAGTGAATACCCTGGCATTGTTGATGAAGAATACATCGCTCTTGGAAATTACGATATAGTTCTTGATGATGAACAAGATGCAAACGGCGACTTTGTAAATACAATTACAGTTCCTGCGGCATATATGCGTTCATTCAGTTTGGGCAGACAGATTGACTTTGAAAAGACAAAGAAACTTGTATTCGAGTCATTCAATGATAATATAGCATCTGCTCAAAAGGTTGACGGAGATCTTTCTGATTATGACATCAGCTATACAAAGATTACACCGGCTCATTACGGTGAAACAAAGATTATAGTTAGATACATTGACGAAGATAATCCGGAAAATAATAAGTCGGCAGTAGCTAATGTTACTGTGCTTGGTCACGCTGATGACTACAGAACTGCACCTCATATGGGTAGCGGCGATGAATTCACAGTTGCATTGAAAGCTGACGGTACAGTATGGACATGGGGTAAGAATACAGAAGGTCAGCTTGGACAAGGCGGACGTACTTCTGATAGAAATATCATTCCTACACAAGTAACATTCAGCGGTCTTGCATCAAATGCGTATATAACAAAGATTGCAGTAGGAAAAGCTCATGTAGTCGCACTTGATTCAGACGGAAACATCTGGACATGGGGTGACAATACATACGGACAACTTGGTGTAGACAAGACAACAACATATTCGACAAAGCCTGTTAAGGCAGGTGTATTTGACGGCATAAATTATCTAAAGAATATCGAAATCGCAGATATATTTGCCGGTGAATACAGTAGCTTTATCGTAACAGAAGGAACATCAAATATTACAATAGCTAAGAAGAATGATGGTTCAAGAGTTACAGTACCTTTGGGAATTAACAGAAATACATTTGCATTCGGTAATGCGGCAATAGATATTGACACCGGAGAATATACCGGTGACGGCTATGGTGCAAAACCGACACAAATGAGTATTGTTAAAAAGGTAAGTAAGATAAGCGGCGGATATGTATTAAAGACAAGCGGTACTGTTTGGGAACTACCTACAGACCCTACAAGTCCTGAATTTAAGATATTCAAGGGTGAAAACAATTCTGTAAATAACATTGTTGATATTTCATCTAAGTCAGCTGATGATCATACACTTGCACTTAATGCAGAAGGTCATGTACTTGCATGGGGTGCCGGTTCATACGGACAACTTGGTAACGGTCAATCTGACAACGGTAATATGAACAATCCTGAATTTGTTTATCTTGACAGTGATAAGACTCAACTACTTGAAAATGTTATAAGCGTATCAGCCGGTGATAAACACAGCGTTGCACTTGCAATCGAAAAGAACGATGCAAGCGATAATAAGGGCGTTGTTTATACATGGGGTAGCAATGAGTTTGGTCAGATCGGCAGAACAGATGTCGGCGGTAAAGTATCACTACCTGTTAAGACTGTTTATACAGATGATGCAGACGATTTCTCAATAATCGCAATAGATGCCGGATATGGTGCTACATCAACACTTCAGTCAACAGGATATATGTGGACATACGGTCTAAACAATAATGGACAACTTGGTAACCTTGATGTTGATAATTCATCAGTACCGGTACTTGTAGGTAAGGGTGAAATTAATGTAACTCCTTCTGAACTTACTATCAGAAAGGGTGATACAGTTGAAATCAATCCATTGCTAACAATCAGTGCAACAGACGCATTTAACTTGTTAGGTCTAACAGGTACGGGCTCAACAAATGTAACATACACATCATTGAATAAGGATATACTTACAGTATCAGAATCAGCACCTCAAACAATGACAGGTGTTAAAGCCGGTAAGGCTAACCTAAAGGTTACAAGTGGCGGAGTTTCGGCTTACGTTGTTGTAACAGTTTCAGGTGGCAGTGAAGATGATAAGTATACACCGATGGTTGCAGCCGGTGAAGGATTCACAGTTGTTCTAAAAGCGAACGGCAGTGTATGGACATGGGGTGACAACTCATCAGATCAACTTGGCAGAAGTACAGCAGATACAATCGGTATGGTATCTATTGCCGAAGACGTAATGTACATTGCAGCCGGTAAGAATTCAGCTTATGCGGTAACATATAAGAAGAATGCAGACGGCAGTGAAGAAAGCAAGCTTTACGCATGGGGCGATAATACATTCGGTCAGCTTGGCGGCGGAACAACAGCGGCTAAGTTAGTAACTCCTGTTGCCATAACAGGTCCTAACGGAAAAGTTATGACAAATGTCAAGAGTGTATCAGTAACAGATAACAGTGTTCTTGTTCTTACAAATGACGGATTTGTATATGGATTCGGTGAGATGTTCGTATACAACTCAAGAAAGATTGCTCAAATTCCAAACCTTACAGGCGTTGCACAAATCAGCGGAATGTACGCTCGTACAACTGGCGGTATGGTATGGAGGATTGATGAATCAGGAAGTCCGCAGAAGGTTTCAATAAAGAAGAATAACAGTGATGTATCGGCTGTTAAGATAGTGGCAGGTAGAGATCATTTGCTTATTCTTGATGAAGACAGCAGAGTTTGGACATATGGCGATAATACATACGGTCAAATCGGTAACAGTGAAAATGCGGAAAGCAATGCGGTACAAGTTAAGATAAGTGAAAACGAATACTTAGTAGATGTATCGGATATTGCGGCAGGTCAATATTCTTCATACGCAGTTAAGACAGAAACATTAGCCGATAAGACAAGCAAATCAACAGTATACGGTTGGGGCGACAACAGTTCAGGACAGCTTGGCAAAGACCCGGCAACAAATGAACGTATGTCAGTTGCAACAATCATAGATTCAGCTCCTTCAAACATTGATGTAATTTCAGCCGGATATAATCAAGTATACTTGATTGATTCAGATGGTAGAGTTTGGGGCGAAGGTGAAAATGCTCTTGGTCAGCTTGCAAACGGTGAAACACAAAACAGCAGTAAGTTTGTTATCTGCGGTGACAGTCAGATTGAAATTAATAAGGTAGACGAAGACGGTAACATTATCTCTTCAGGCTACGGTACAATCTATGTCAAGAAGGGTGAACTGGCAGACTTACAGGCATCATTTGAGGCATTCAACGTTTACACCGCTAAGGCAGGTGCAAATACTGATTATAACTTCAAATATGATGTTAAAAATAACGGAATGGTAGTCGATGACGCTGTTCTGTCAGTTCCTGAAAACGGAAAGAGTATTGAGGCACTTAAAGAAGGAATTGCATATGTCAAAGTAACAGAAAACGAAAGCTTGAATAAGACATCATTTGCTAAGATTGTAGTTCTTCCACAAGATGCTGATTATGACTTCCAACCAAAAGTACAGGCAGGAACAAACCATACAATAACTGTACGTTACGACGGCAGTGTATGGGGATTCGGTGTTAACACACACGGACAACTAGGTACAGGCAACACAGATACAAGTGATAAACCGGTAGCGGCATTTACAACATCAAAGATTTACGTTGATGCTGACGCAGGATATGATCATACACTTCTTCTTGATAAAAATGGCGTTGTATGGGCAGCCGGTAATAATGACCGCGGTCAGCTTGGTATAACAACTGCTGACGGTGAATCACATATCTTCACAAGAGTTAATGTTGACCTTGGAGTAGGAGAAAAATTTGTTTCAATAGCCGCAGGCAACGGATTCAGTATGGCTCTTACAAATAAGGGTAACGTATATGCTTGGGGTGATAATACACACGGACAACTTGGTCTTGGTGATGAAACAGAAGTTGCAACACCGAAGAAACTTGCGATTGCTAATGTAAGACAAATTTCAGTAGGCGAAGATCATACACTATTCTTGCAGATGAACGGAACAGTTTATGCTACAGGTAATTATGAACATAATAAACTTGGTATTTACAACTTGTCAGGAGATTTAAGAATTCCTACAAAGGTTCCTTCATTCCTTGGTGCATCAGTAGTAGCTGTATCAGCCGGAACTAACCATGGCTTGGCATTGTACTATACTACAAATGCTGCATCATTCGGTGATAACAGTTATGGACAACTTGGTAACGGAAACTTGTTGGAAACAACGGCGATTCAAACAGTTGAGGCAAGCGGAATATTTGATATATCGGCCGGATATAATCATTCTATGGTAACAAATCAAACAGGTACGCTTTATGTATTTGGTGATAACTCATTAGGACAACTTGGTCTTGGTGGTATGAACGACGGTACAATTCAATATATAAGCAAGCCTACAGCAAACGAAATGTTCCTAAGCAATGTTTATGCAATGAGCATATCGGCCGGTAATAAGTTCAGTACATTTGCCGACAGAAACGGTGTTGTATACGGTTTCGGTGACTATACACAAGGCAATGGTACAGAATTTGGACTGGATACAATCGAAACACGCAGTGATACTCCTGTTATGATAGGTGAATCAAGACTTGTTGCTGGAGACAACGAAGTAACAGTTGTTTCAGACGGAGATGAAGTTAAACTTAATGTTCCTGATGTATCTAAGTTCAATCTATTGTTAGATTATAACGATTCAGTTGATATAACAGCTGTAAGCGTTAATGGCGATATTGCCGATGCAAGAATTGATGAAAACGGAGATGTTTATGTTTCAGGTAAGTCTGTTACAGGTCTTACACAGATAGTTGTAACAAGAACAATTAAGAATTCAAACGGCACAAGTGCCGGAAGTGAAAAGCTTGTATACTTTGTAACAAATATCGAGCAAGGAACAGAAGAAAATCCATCAATCGTAGCACCTATGACCGCATCAGGCAGAGCGCATACAATAGTGCTTAAGCAGGATGGCAGCGTATGGGCATTCGGTAGCAACACATATGGACAGCTTGGTATTGGAACGGCAGATAACGTAATTCAAAATGTTCCTCAGAGATTAACATTCTTTGATGATCTAAGAAAAGTTGAAGAAAGCTCAGACGGTACGCTTATAAGCACAGGCGAAAATGTTGTTAAGGTTTACGCCGGTGAGTATCATTCAGTAGCCTTGACAGATAAGGGCAATGTATATACATGGGGTCTAAATAACAGAGGACAACTTGGACTTGGTTATGATCCTTCAGTTCGTGATATGGTTATGTCACCTGAACGTGTAACATTGACAGATTCAAACGCTAAAACAGTTGAGTTAACCGATATAGTTAAGGTATCGGTCGGAACATATCATACAGTAGCGCTTTCAAGAAGTGGTATAGTATATGCTTGGGGATGGAATGACTATGGTCAGATTGGTAATGACTCTAACTCATCACAGTCATACTCATCAACTCCTGTAATCGTTAAGAGCCTTAATAAGGTTGTTGACATCAGCCGTGGTTCAGGCGGTCAAACAGTTTATGCAATTCGTTACGACGGTAGCGTATGGGCATGGGGCAGCAACGACAGCGGTCAGATTGATGTTAACAGTATAAATACAAAGATCTACAGAGAACCGACAGAAGTTAAACTTAAAGTCGGTAACACTGATTACAGTAATGATGTAGTTCGTATTTATACAGGTCTTAACCATTCAGCGGCATTACTAAATGACGGTAATGTTATTACATGGGGTGAAAACAACCAAAAGCAACTTGGACGAGAGGCAGAATCTATTGAAGGAACAACAATAGCAGCTCCTGGACTTGTAGATAAATCAAATCTTACAGGCAGTGACTATATTGTTAGCCTTGAAGTAGGTGCAACTCATAATGTTGCTATCCTTGGCGATCAGAATGTTGCAGTATGGGGCGACGGTGCAGACGGTAGACTTGGTCTTGGTGATCCTAAGACAGGTAACGGTACGGAAGATGTAGAAAAACCTACATATGTAACGGTTGAAAATGCATCAACAGGTACAAGAGAAAACCTACAAGCATTGGCAGTATCTACAGGCGGTGCATTCACAATCGTCTCAAGAAGTATGGTTGATACAAGCGATCCTAAGAACGGTATGGTTTATGGCTTTGGTATCAACGATATTGGTCAGTTAGCTCTTGGCAGACCGAGCGATATGACTAACTCAATCATTTACGAACCGGCAATCGTTGCAGGTGATGTGGCTGAAATTAAGCCAAGTGCCGCAACAATGAGCGTAAATGACGTTAGAAAGGTAACTATCAAGTTACCAAGATTCTATGTAACAACTCCGGAAAATACTAACGGAGGCGATTACACAGCAAAAGTTGTAAATATCGGAGATACAACAGGTGATATAATCACATATGATAAGACAACTCAAAATGTTACAGGTGTTAAGATTGGTACGGCAATGCTTGTTATTACCGATAATGAAACACCGACAGAACTTGATGCAACATTCACAGTAATTGCAGAACAAGACGACAGAGTTGGCTATTTGTACTACGATATTGAAAATCCTGAAAAAGAAGATGAAATCATCAGTACAGCCGGTGAAGTTCAGGATACAGATTGGTTCCTTGATAAAGGATTCTTGACGTATGGTACAGACTATACTATAGAAACAGCCACAGACGAAACAGGTAAAGAATATAATGCAGTAGTTCTAAAGGGCGGAATAACTCAGCTATACAGTGTAGTTACTCCTATATCTAAGACAGGTGAAGGTAGCCTAAGAATTCGCTCAAGAGTAATGTCAGATTCTTTGACACTTCATGACGCTGACGGAAACGCAGTTGATTGCACAGTTGAAAAGAAATTGGATGAAAACGGTGAATACTATTATCAAGTTGATAATGTTAAGGCTGAAGATGTTACATTGTATTACCTTGACTTTACAAATGACGATAAGGTAAGAAAAACAAAACTTGCTATTATCGGTAAGTCAAGCGATGCAACAATCCATCATATTTCTGTAACACCTGTTTATAACAAGGATACACCAAACGGCAAAGCAGATCATACATATTATGATGGTGCTACTCATATTCCGGCAGCCGTACTAAAAGAAGACGGAACGGTTGATTATTACTACTATATCGCTCCTGATACAGACAGTGATAACAATCCGCTTGTCGGTGCAACTGTTTACATTGACGGCCAAAAAGCGTCAATAGTATCAATAGCATCAATTCCTGTAAACTCAGATCATACTGAAAATGAATATCATGGTAAGTATTTTGACGCACAGAATATTGCTATCGGTACAGACAGTACATCAGAAGTTACAACTAACGGTAACTTTACGGCAACTAAGCTTACAGTAACGGCACAAGACGGAACAACTAAGGATTATATCCTATACATCTATAAGGAATCATACGCAACATCTATTGCGAAGATTACTGTTTCAACAGACAGCAATACTTATACGGCAGTTAAGGCAGGAGAGAACAGATACCAGGTAATCGTTCCTGAAAATGTTACTCTTGCAGATATAACAACATATACTACACTTGACAGAACAAACATTGCTTACAGAAATAACAGCAGTGTTAACCCTGATAAGGAAGGATTAACAAGTCCGGCAGTATATGAAGACTTTATCATCGGTACAAACACACTTGTTACAACAAATATTTCTACAACTGTAATAGGTGGTAACATCGGTTCAGGCGAATATATCCTTGATATTATCAAAGTTAAGGATGAGGATGATCCGTATGTTGCAGTTGACCATACAAGAATAATGCCGTCTAAGGATGGAACATGGTATATAGCATCTGTAGATGACGATGCAGAAAATGCAGTTATCACAGTATCTACAATACTTGAAGGCGGACAAGTCAAGATAGGTAATAACGGTAAGATTGAATCGACAATCAGTGAGGTTACATATGTTCTTGATAAGAAGAAGATGGACGCAAATGGATATGAAGACGTACCGTTTACAATCTTCCCTAAGAACGACAGCCCTCAAGAAAAGACAATCCGTATTTACAAGAATTCTGCCGATCCGAGATTGAATAAGATCACGGTAACAGTTTATGACGATGCGAATGGAGTAATTGAAACTGTTGACGCTTACTATGATGTTGTTCAACAACAATATGTAGCATTGATTGACAATTACGAAGACGACAGACCAATTCTTGTTGAGGCAAGAAGTTTGGCAGTCAAGACAGACGCAGACGGAAATACTGTAAATGCTAAGGCGGCAGTCGTTGAATATGGAGACGATTTAAGCACTGCTCAATATCTTGACGTAGCGTCACTTAACAGTAATACAAACGGTGTCATCACAAACTACAGCGTAGGTGTAGAACCGATTGACACTAAGTATTCAAAAGAATCATATAAACTTGCGGTTATTAAGAATTCTTTGAATATTAACGCAAGTGCAAAGACTGATAAGATGAATGAATTCTTTGCAGCAACAGTCGATGCAGATGATTCAAGATTGCTTGAAACAAAAGTTATTTACAGTGAAACAGGCGCAGATATTAAGGTTATCCTTGATCAGCCTTATGAACAGGTTGCGATAGGTAAATTTGAAAACGGCGACTATAAGATGGGACAATATAAGTCAGTTACATCTAAGATTGCCGATGGTGAAAAACCATATATCGTATTCAGTAAACAGGCACTTGATCCTGAAGTTAATAAGGAAACTAACTATAAACTTATGGTTAAATCCGGATCTGTAACAAAGGATTACATTCTTACAATTCTTTATGTTAAGGATGATGTTACTGTTGAATACGTTAAGGACGTATCTACTCCTGAATCATCAAGATACACAATAGTAAAAGAAGAGAATAGCGATAAAGAATATCAATATTATCTTGCAATTAAGCAATCGGATTATGACAATGATAAGAGTATAGATCTTGAAATCAAGGCTACAAGCTCTAATGCTTATGTAACGATTGCATCTTCACCGGATGTATCGGATGAAGAAGTAAGTTATGTAGCAGGTAAGAGCGGTAAGTTTGAACAAGTTCTAAATCAGACAATCAGAGTTCAAGATTACATCACGTCAGATGATGCTACTGCGGTTAAGTACCTAAGATTTAAAGTTACAGGTGAATCAGGATTCAGTCAGGTTTACAAACTTTACATCAAACTTCAATCGGCAGATACATCACTTGACGGTGGTATTGTCAAAGCCGGTGAACTACCTTCAGCTATTTCAGATGAGGCAGAGGCAATAGAAAAGTCTACTGTAAAGACAAATTACAATAAGACGACAAGTAACAATAACAATAGCGATACATATGATACAGAGTTTGACGGATACTTCATCACAGTATCTGATACAGCTAAGAATGCCGCAATCAGAGTTATTACTAAGGATGACCATGCATCAGTTGCAATAGGTAAATTCCTTGCTATCGAAGACTATGCTATTATGTCTGATAATTCTGCTAACGTAGAAGTTAAGAAGAATTACATCAGTAGTTTGAGTGATTCAGATTACTCAACACATGAAAAGAAGATTGAAGCATACGATTTGACAGACGGCAACAGATACAACTTGACTGCCGGAGTAAGTGCTGATTTACGAAAGGGAATATTTGTTCCTATAGTAATCAAAGCTGAAAACGGTAAGACAGATATAAGTTATCTAATGATTCGTGGAGATAAGTCTGACTTGACTCTAAAGAATTTGTATGTAAACATTCGTTATTCAGACGGAACATCAGAATGGACACTTGTAGACGGTCCTGACTCAATCACAGGTGAATATTCAGTTGGTATTCCGAATAATATGACATCCATAGACATTAAAGCAATAGCTAATCGTTCGGATATTATCTCACTATTGGTCGGTGAAAATACTGCCGATGAAGGTGAAGACGGCGAAGACACAGATACATCTGAAACACCAGATACACCGAGCGAACGTTCATGGATTGAAACATTGAAACTTGATCTTGATACATCAGTTTACCCACTTGTTTATAATGGTACTAATGTAGATAAAGATTCAGGTGAAAGAATTAAGATAGGTCAAGCTATTGACCCTGACAGTCAGACAACTGTTGTTAAGATTTATCTATATGCAGATAACGGTACAATGATTACCAACGAAGATGCACCGATAATTCTTAATATTAATAAGAAGTCTGAAGATGCTAATATCAGCAGTGTTACAATTAATCCTGATACAGTTTACGAAAACAGTGATTCAACAGAAAGATTAGATGAAAATCAAATACCAAGATTTACTGTATTCGCAAATGAGGATCTTGATAACCCTGAAAAAGAATCTTATACAGAGGCATTTACAGTTAAACTATCAAGCCCTAAGGCTAAACTTACTATTGACTCAAGCAAGGCTGAATATGAGCCAGACGCTGACGGAAACGTAAGCTTCTCGCTTAACCTTGTTGAGAGAGATGAAAATAACAGAAACATATTCCATGTTCCTGTAACAGTTACAGCCGAGGCAGGTAATACGAAGAAGTACATCTTGAATGTAGAACTTCATACACTTGACATTGGTATTGTAGACTTGAAGTACAACAATGCGTCGACAAGCTATGACAGTGAAAAGAGAAACTATTATGTATTTGAAGAAAAGAATACAAGTAGCGGTTTGTTGTACATTATGTCAACAAACGGAACAACGCTTACGATTGATTCCGAATCAAATCATTATAGTACAGAATCAAATACAATAGGAAATGTATTCGATGATACTGTTACATTTGATCAAATGCTTAGCACAACATATACTAAGCAGGAATATAAGATTCTTGTTCATGCCGCATTCGGTACATTCGCCGACGGTAGCATTAAGGAATACACTAAGGAATACACATTCACTTCTAACCTAAAGGATAACAATACAAATCTTGTATTGTACATCAACGGTAAGAAGGTTGAACATAACAACGGTGTATTTGAATCAAGTATCTCATACACAGCTAAGGATTATGAATTAAAGGCAGAGGCTGAAAGCAACTATGCACTTGTAGGAATTAATTTAACACCTCCTACAAATGTAAAGACTGAAACAAAGACAATAGAAACTCCGGATCAAGAAATTGAAAACGTAAGAATTTATGTAACTGCACAAGACGGAACTCTTGCACCGTACGGTGAGGGTGACGGAGGTTACTACACATTAATTCTAACAAGAAAGAATGAAACTGCAGAACTTGAGACAGTCACATCAAGCAATGTGGATGCAGAAGTTGAATATGATGAATCTACTAAAGAATACATCATTTACACAAGCAGTTCACAGGCACAGGCAACAGCAGTTCTTACTCCGGAATCAATCGGCGCTAAGGTTGGTTTGTTCAAGTATGACGGAACTCAGTGGGTTGCACAGACAAATTACACTGACGTTGACGCGAATATGAGCGTTGACTTGGGCAGCGACATTATGAAGAATGTAAATAACGGCGTATATCAAATTCGTGTTAAAGCTGAGAATGCCGAAAGCGATGAAGAATACAAAGCATACACACTTCGTATTTCAACAAAGAGCGGCAACACAGGAATTGAGCAGATTATAATTGAGGAGAATAAACCAGGTCATTACAACAGCGTTAAGCATGAGGCTGTATGGGATGGTAAGGTTCCTCCGAGAGATGCAACAATCAAGATTGTTCCGACAGATAAGCATGCTACAATTACAAATGTTGTTCGTGTTAAGTCGGCAGACAGTGACGCAAGCATATTTGAACCGATTAAACAGCCGGTTGAAAACAATACAAACAGAGGTACAATAGAATTTGTACTAAAAGACGGTGTTAAGATTGCTCCTGACTACTATGAATACTATCGTATTACAGTTGCACCGCATAACGGTGGCGCAACACAAGATTATATCCTTCGTCTACAAGGTGTAGATGATGATGTAAGCTTGAAGATAGTAACAATAGACGGTCAAGAAGGTACATACATCGAAGAAAGCAGCCAATATAACTTTATGGTTGCAGAAAAATCTGTTAAACCATATGTTGAAACAAATTCAGAAAATACAAACATTGTAGCTATCAACGATCAGACGCTTAGCACACTTTCAAATGTTTGGGAAAATGAAGGTTATATGTATGATGTTGACCTTAATAATGAGGTTAACACAATCGAGGTAACAGTTAAGTCTAAACTTTATGAAAGCGATGAAAAGACTCCGAATGCAAAGAAGACATATGTCATTGCATTGTATACTGCATCTCATAATGCAGATTTGGGAGATATTATCGTTAATACAATTAAGGCTATACCTCGTCCGGAAAATCCGACAATCTATGATGCGTCAATTCCGACATACGATAAGGATAACCCATTGAGTTTCTGGAATCCTGCAACGATTGAAGTAAATGCTCTAAACGGTTATACAACAATCGAATTTAGAGGAACAGCTGATAAGGCAGACGGTAAACTTATTGTAGAACGTACACTTGAAACCGGAATTACTACTTATCAGATAGAAACAACATCATCGTCAGGCAGATACAAGCAAGTTTATACATTGAATATCACAAGAGATCGTGATATTCCTGATGTACAGAAAGTATATGTAAATGATACAGAAGTACAAAAGGGTCAAAATACATTTGTAGATATAAGCTTGTTTGCAATAGAAGATGATACATATGTTGCAACAGTAAACAGACATGACCCTGTAAATATTACAATTATGCCTAAGGGCGCAATGTCAACTGTAACACTTTGGGGTGACACAATCGAAACACCTGTATCAAAATACAGAGGCGGAGTATTTGAAAATGTCGCACAGAACGAAAGCGGTACTACAAACTTTGAATTCAGAGTTGACGCCGCAGACGGAAAGGCAAGCAAGACATACAAACTTCAAATCCTTTATGCAGGTGATGACGATACAGATCTTGAAAGCGTTTCATTCAAGGGCATTGAGGCAGGCAAGATTAGTCCTAACTCAGATGATTACTATACAGATGCCGATGGTACTCAAAAGCAGTACAAGGCTAAGTATATTGTAAACCTTGTAAATGAAAAAGAATATTACGGTGATATTGTAATCAAGGGTGTAAATGAATATCAAGGTATTACACTTTATGATGAGGACGGTTCAACTGTTATAGCAAACAGCACAAGCGGTATTTTGACAAGATTCTATACAATGAGAAAGAATGTAGTAAATCTACCGTTCACAGTAACCTCACATAATATTGATAATGAATTTGTAACAGAGCATTATATCTTGACTCTTACAAGAAGAATGCCTGAACTTGAAGAGGTAAGAGCTGATGATAATCTACTTATCTATAATAAGATACAGTACACATATCAGGCACTTCCGAATGCAAAGAAAGTTAAGGTTTATGTAAAGGCAAACGATAAGGATGCTAAGGTACAAATCGGAGATTTCGATTGGGCATTGTATGAGGATGAACAGGATTACGATATAAGCAAGGCAGGCGAAACAACATTCACTGTTCCGCTAAATATCTCAGTTTATCCGTATACTGAATACACAACAAGAAATCTTGTAATTACAAAGGGTGACTCTAAGTTAAAGCAAATCTCAGTATCTGTTAAGGATAATGATGAGGCTGTATCAAGACGTATTGCAGCTAATGATTACGGCGAATATGTAGCGGTAATCCCTGAAGAAAACACAAGCGAATATGTAACTGTTTCACTAAATGCACCATCAGACGGTTATGTACTTGAACTTTACAGACAAGGTACAAAACTTGCAACAGGTGTTGCAGATGAGGACACAGGTAGCTTTGAACGTAGAATCGACTTGTATAATGTCGAAAATCTAAACAACGCTCGTAATGAATTAACTATTTATGTGAGCGACGGTCAAGGTAACGAAGCATTATATCCATTGTGGTTGAATAAGGTTTCAAGCAATACGGCAGTTAAGACAGTTATTGCACAAAGAGGCACATCAGAAGAAAGCGTTGCTGGAAATAATACAGATACATCAAGCAACTGTGATTCACATGAAGTTGAAATTACAGACAGTGCACAAACAGTTAAGTTGTATATTGAGGCTGAAGACCCAACAGCAACTGTAAAGGTTGGTACGAAGTCAAGAGTAGGTTCAATAGAAATCAGCGTTCCTGTAAGTACGGGAAGATCAAGCTACGATGTAGACTTTGATATTATCTCAACAGCAACTGATGAAAACGGCATAGCCGTATCTCAAGCACATAAAGTTACTTTGGTACGCCAGAGTGATGTTGCAGAACTTGAGAGCGTAGTTGTAAACGATACAAATGTAGTAGCAAGCGGAACTTCTTATAATGCTCACAACTTAACAAGCGAAACAGCAAATGTTGTTTTGAAAGCTAAGAATAACGGCAGAATTGAAGTTATTGACAGACTTGAAAATGTTCTTGCATCGGATGATACAACATCAGACAGTGTATGGACAGATTCAGATATGCCGCTTGAAAACGGCGAAACAACTAAGTATGTTGTAAGAGTAACTTCACAGAGTGGCAGAAAGTCAGTTGACTATATGCTTGTTTTGGAAAGAGCCGATTATGTTGGCGGTCTTGAATTCTTAAAGACAAAGCTTGCAGATGAGGACGATTACACAACTCTTACAGCTGACAGCAAGGGTATCTACACACTTCAAATCGACCAAGATGATGAAACAATAGACATTTGGACAAAGGCACTTGCATCAAATGCCGAAGTTACAATGACATTGCCTACATTGATTGGCGGAAATGTGGACTACATGACTGTACCGACTTCAGGAATGAGCGAATTTAATACAGAAACAGATTGGAGCCGAGATGTATATCTAAGAAAAGACATTAAGGAATTCTATATCCCTGTATATGTAGCAGTTCCGAACAGTAAGTATTCATACAGATATACTCTAAAACTTGAAAGACAGAACCTAAATATAGGTGAAGTTAAAGTTTATGCAGAGGATATGGATAATGAACTTGCTGTTGCAACAACAGATAAAAACGGAAATGACGTTTATGAATTGATTGTCAGTGAAGATAAGACAAATGTTCACGTTAAGGTTACAGCAAGCGGCAATAACGCTATGGTAAGCGGTGATTACGCATCAGTAGGTGCGGCTCTACCAAATTCGGCTGTAAATAACAGTGTATTTGAAAAAGAAGAATGGGCTCTTAACGGAGAAGTGACAACATTCGAGTTCAAAATTCGTGCAGAAGATGCCGATGAAAATACATATAATACAATTTATCTAAATGTATACAAGGCAAATGAAGATACAGATCTTGAAAAAGTAGAAGTTAGATATACTCGTAACAACGTTGAGGGAACAGTTCAGGCAGTTAAGGGAGAAAACGGCGAATATAACGCATGGATTTCTTCTGACAAGACAAGTGATGTACTTGTTGACTTGATTGCTCAGGCAGCCAATGCCGGAGCTATGGTACAGATAGACGGTAATACAGTTGCATCAAGACATACAGATGTTCTTGAAGATGTATCTGCACCGGTTACTGCTAAGAAGATTACTGTTGTATCATCAAACGGACAAGCTAAGGCTGAATATAAGGTTAATGTATATATCGCAAATCTTGAACTAAAGACAGTAGACGCATCGGGTAATTCATATTATCCAACAACCGTTTCTGAATCAATAGACGGCAGAGCGGCTGATGTTTATGAGATATTCATAGATGGCAATTATACAGATATACGAATTGAGGCAAGCGACGTTAATGCTGAACTTACAACAGGTATACTTCCTGACACAGCACCTGAACCGAATGCAACTTCTTCAAATAGCTATTATAATTCATCATTGGCATTGAAAGACGGATATGCAGAAATTCAGGTTAATGTAGGAAATGCTAATATTCCAAGTTCGTTCAATAACATATCATATGTAAGAATTTATAAGAAGGACGATAATAATAATCTTGACTATATCGACTTAACATATGAAGACGCTAAGGGCGATGAAATTGTTGTCAGAGCCGAAAAGGTTGACGATGATACATATGCTGCAATAGTAGATGAAAATGTTTCATTGACAGACATTAAGGCAAAGGCAGAATCTAATTCGGCTAAGGTACAGATTGAACCGAATACAACATACAAGACATCGTATGATGAATATAAGGAATATCAGTTAACAAGCGATGAACAGAATGTCAATATCAATGTAAAACCTTCATCAGGTACAAATGATAAGACATATACTTTGACAATCTACAGAGCAAATACAAGTCTTGAATCAGTTAAGGTAGACGGCACTGAGGAAATCGGTAATGTTAAGAAAGAAGTAATTAACGGTTCAACGGCTGATGTATATGAAGCAACTGTTACAACGGATAAGGCAGACTTATATGTTAAGGCAGTCAGCGACAGCGCTCTTGTAAATGTTTCAGCAAATGGAACAAAAGCAGAAGACACCGCAAGCAATATATGGACAATAAGCGGATACGAGATTAATGATGACAGTGTATTATTGACAATTTCAATCAGACCATCAAGTAAGATAAGTGTCGCTAGAAAGGCATACTTGAGAATCAGCGGAATTAACGATAAGACAGACATTGACGTAATCGCTAAGTACATAGATGCAGACGGCATTGAACAAACAATAAACGCTGATACAACATATCTTGTATCAGATAAGGAATTCATAGTAAGAGTTCCTTACGGTATCAATAAGTTAACCGAACTTACTGCGTCAACAACAAAGGATAATGCTCTTGCAGGAGTATATATCAGTACTGACAGTGCATTGACAAATGTTCCGTATGAAAAGAAGACATATACTGAAAAGAATGTAGCTCTTACAGACGGAGTAGTATCTACAAGATACGCATATGTCATTGCGACAGACGAAGTAAACCGTGAAAAGTACACAATTATAATTGTTCCTCAAATCAATCTTGATTTGACAGCTTATACAGAGTGGAACGGTTCAACGGGTGATAAGGCAACTAAACTTGTTGATGAAAACGGAAACGTAACACATAATGCTTTGGTAAGCCGTGCAGATAATACTAATATCGGACTTATCCCTGATGATAACAGAGTCAATGTAAGTTATACTTATAACGACGCAACTTTGAATCAGAGATACGGTACTGTACAAGTACCTAACCTTGAAGAAGGCAAGTCGCTTGATATTCCTGTAAAGGTTGTATATTATGCAGGTCAGCATTATGAACAGGTTTCTGAATCAACGTTGAGAATCTTTATTAAGAATACAGTTGTTGATCTTGAAAGCGTCATTGCAGAATACGTTGACACTAACGGTACAACACAAACTGTAATCGCAGTTCCTAATAAGGATGACGACGGTAATATCACAGGATATACAGCGTATGTTCCTGAAGATCTTGAAAAGGTAGATTTAACAGCTAAGACTGTTGAAACACTTGCAAATGTTCAGATAAGTGATATTAAGGATAACGATAAGTATACAGTAAACAAGTATACATGGACAGGCTTTAAACTTACAGCGGATACAACTTCAACAAATATATTTGTTAAGGCAACAGATAACAAGACGGAAAAGGCCTATAACCTTGATGTTATAAAGACAAACCTAATTCCTGAAGTTACAATGTATCCTGCAACAGTAGATAATTATAACAATGGCTATAAAGCAACATATGATTCTGCAACAGGTAAGTTTACAGCAAGAGTTGCTCCTGGTACTCCTGGTCAAATCAAGATTGACAAGGACGGCTATTATGTAAGATACGGTTATATACCAAATGACGGAAGTGAAACTTATGCTAATAAAGCTAAGTTGTATGCTGATAATGATGAACATATCACATGGTCACAATGGTATGACGGTACAACATTAAAGGATAATACTCTTCCAATGGCAGACCTTGTAACAGGCGATAATGCAGTAACACTTATCAAAGTACAAGTGGGAATGAGAGCAACAGACGATGTAACCGGAACAGATATTGGTGACGGTAACTATGTAGGCACAAGCAAGATTTACAACTTATTTGTATCACAGATGTATAAGGATGAAGACAATTTGACAATATTCCTTGATAATGATACAAAGGTTAACAAGGAAAACAGTAAGGCAGAAACAGACGAAAACGGTCAGACAGTTTATGTATATGAATACGGAATTGATAAGACTGAAACAAGAGAAAATGTTACAATGTTTGTCGAAGCACTTACAAACAACAATTTGACGAAACCGAATACAAGTTACTCAGCAACAGGAACAACATCAACTCCTGACCAATCAGGTAAATTCAGTTACAATATTAAGATCAGTGGCGGATACAGAAGTGACAGCGTAGACGTAAAGATTAATCCATATACCGAAGGTACGGAAACAGTACCTACAATAGTTGATATTGTTTCAACATCTGAGGCAGGTACGGAAGTACATTACAGAATTAAGATTTACAGAAAGTCAAGCGACGCTTCTATTGAAAAGTTAATCGTACCTGGCAGTGATGAAAATGTCGGTGATGTAGACTTGACAAAGGCAACAGATGTAAACGGTGTAGCTCACTATGCAGTAACCGTTTCGACTAAGTATCTTGAAGAAGATGAAGACGGTAATGTCCTTGTTCCTGTTTATATCAGAGCGACAAATAACAAAGCTGTTATTAACGTAACTAAGGTAGACGACAGTTATGTTCACGAAACAGTGACTGACGATACATCTTACATCTTGGTACCGATTAATGTAATTAATAAAAAGGCACAAGTAAGCTTTACAATAACAGCTGAAGATAATTCAGCAACTACAAGTCATGTGGTTGATATAACAACTGTTTCGGCAGATTCAGATATTGACTTGATTATGATTGCTACAATGAATACTCAGAGTATGGCAGAAGAAGAGTTCGATAAGAACTATATTGATGCTAACGGACATGAGGTAATTGTATATAAGGGTTACTTGTCATCAGATGATGTAGGAAAGAAGAGCAGCGCCGTAACGCTTTCAATTGCTGCATCAGAAATTACAACTCGAATTGTAATGGATAAGAAACACACTATTGTTCGTGTAGGCAACGGCAAAGAAAACGAAGTTTATAATGATAATCAGCAATATCAATATGTTTACGGTAATGGTAATGCACATTATAAGTATACAAACAAGATTCAGGAAATGGATAAAGATGAGTATACATTTATGAACTTTGAAACGATTGCCGAAGACGGAGTAACTAAGAAGTATTATGAAGTTAGACTTTATCCAATGGATAAGGATAATATGAACCTTGAAACTAAGCAGTATCCGACATCTGACGGCGATGAAGAAACACTCGTATCGTTGTGGGCAGGTGAAGTCGGAACAATCGAAACAATGGAAAGACCTAATACAAGAGAACTTTCTGCTGAAGAGATGAAGAGTCATGGTTATACAGATACTTCAATACCGACATATATCGCTTATATCGGCAATGATGTAACAGCTGTTGAAGTTAAGGGACGTACAGAACATGATTATGCAAGCATTAAGATTCATAATGCTGCTAAGTACGACATTAAGCAACAGGTTACAACAGTTACAGGTCTAAGAAAGGGTCAAAATGTAACAATCAACATCTATGTAAGATCACAGAATATGCAGAATACTGTAAACAGCTCCGCAGTCGGAACAGGTAAACAGTATCGTCTATTGCTTGAACGTGTTTCAAACGACAGAACATTGCATTTGGCAGAAGTAGCGCCTAAGGACATCATAGATGAAGATAATATCAATGAAGAACATTCTTATCAGACTGCAACAATATCACATGAACGTGAAGAAATTACAGCTGAGATTAACTATGGTGCAACTATCGTACCAATGAGATTTGAGGCTACAATTTCAGACGCAATCGTTACAGTAACAGGTGATATGCAGACGGGTGAAGAAGTAGCAGACAGTGATGAAAAGACTGTATCAGGTAAACATTCAGTTGTTGCTAAGCTAAACTTCATATCAGACAGTCAATCATATATAGTAAGCGTTGCAAACCAAGCAAATGACCCATATCCAAAGGTTTATACATTGACTTTGACAAGAAAGAACAATGACCTTGCGTTAGAGGATATATTTGTTCAAGGTAACCAAGCTACATATGTTGGATTGGAAAATAACATTCCGGTTTACGAATCAGAAATCTTATACGATGTACAAGATGTTTCAATTCAAGCTGTAACAAAAGATAAGAGTGCATATGTTGATGCTGTTACAGACGTTAAGGAAGAAAACGAAAGTTACACATTTACTCAACATATTTCAGAAAATCCAAGCTTTGCAACAGAAGGTAAAGTTCTTGTTACAAAACCTTACGAATATATGATTTATGTGGGTTCTTCAAACTTTGTAAGCGGACTTCCTGACCAGATTACTCCTGTAATCTTGCGACTAATCCGTAAAGATGGCGGCGACATAACTTCTGACTTGTCAGTTGTAATGCGTGTCAGCCATATTGAAAATGAATCGGGTAGATTGGCAACACCTTCAAGTATAGGTGCGAGCCTTGCAGATCCTGCGTCATATGAAGTGTTGATTAACCAAAATGCAACAACTGCATATATCAATGTAACCAATAACCATAAGACTACGGAATTAACCGCATATTATCCGATTGAATATACTACTGATGAAGACGGAAATAATATATTAGTTACAGACGAAGATCATCATGTTGGCGGTCCAAATGCACTAAGAATGAGATTCTCTGTTCCGATGAATAATCAGCCGTATATTACAGTAAGAGTTCGTGCGAAAGACGGTAAGGGTAATATCAAGGAATACAACTTGAATATCAGACGTGAATCTAACGATGCGGCTCTTGAATACGGAAAGACAGTCGATATTAAGGATTACACAGATAAGAAGACATTATCTGATGTATCTGCAGTTTCAAACGGACAAGAAAAAGATACTCTTAACGGCATAGCAGGTATGTTTAATACATATGTAATCAATATGCCTGAGGGATCGGCAACTTCTAAGTTTGAACTAAAAGCAAGAAGCATTTATGCAACTATTGAAATGTATGACGAAACAAAGGGTGAATTTGTTGCAAACAGTGACGATGTTAAATATCTAAAGACAACTAACAGATTGACAGTTGTAAATGACAGAGAAAAGCATCTATACTTCAGAATTGTACCGGCGAGCGTTTCTTATAACCCTGAAAATGATAAGAACAGTCAATACAATGATAAAGACGGTTGTACATATTACAGACTTGATATAATCAATACTCCGGTCGGTACGGGCGTAGACAAGATTTATGTTCAGTACACATATGAAAACGGAGTTGATAACGGTCAACTTGCAAGTACAGACGGACATACAGGCTTTATTGCCACAGTTCCGATGAACTTGACAATGACGGATATTAAGATTGTACCAAAGAGTGCAGAGTCATCTATCATAGTAGACGGATATTCGGACGGTTCAACACCGGGTGCGGTAGTTCTAAAGAATGTTCCGTTACCTGATAACACAACAATTATCAACTTTATTGTTAAGTCAGTAAATAATATCGAAAACCCATACACATTGAGAATTTTGAAACTTGACGAGGCAGATTATGGTATGTTAGTTAAGGTTCAAAGTACAATAGATGCAAATTGGGATGACGATAGAGAAATGTATATAGCAGAAAGCGAACTTCCGACATACCAGACAGAGTCAAGCGTAACAGCTATATTCACAAATGTTAATAATACAGAATACTATGCGGTTGTAGGAGCAGAGAGTGAACAGAATCCGAGAGCGAAGATAAGTAGCTTGTCGAATACTGTTACAAATTCACATATCGCACTTCAAGGTGCAACAACATATGTGCCAATTTCAATCTATGCAACAGCAACAGCTAATAAACCTGACAAGACATATACTGTACTTATTAATAAGTCAGCTATAGATAACATTCTTGATTATCTAACGGTTGAAAGACGTGCTCCTGATGAAGATAACACTATTGGCAGTGACAGAGTATTTGAATCTCATGTATATAATGACACGGCAACGGCGAATGTATATATCAAGGCTATTGACCCGATGGCATCAATAGAAATGGTAAGATTAAATAATACATCTGCACAGGATCAACAGTGGAGAAGTATGTCATCCGGTGCATTAAATGCCGGTGTAACACAGTTGAAGGAAGGCAAGAACGAATTTATGTTCATAATTCGTCCTGCAAATACAAGTATTTACGGTGCATATTACTTGAATATTAATTATACGGCAGTTGATATGTCACTTGACAGACTTGAAGTAAGACCTGACGCTATTACAGAAGATCCTATTGAATTCAAGGGTAAAGACTTTAAACCGAATGTATTCGATTATGAGATTAACATTGATAACTCAAAAGACCAGTACATCTTTGTTGCAGATGCACAAGAAGCACTGAAATCTGTAAAAGAAAAAGGCATTAGTGAAACACTTAAGATTTATATCGGTAGTGATTACAATGACATATATGATTTACAGGCTAAGAGTACTCCTGTTACTGATGGCGGAGAAAACCCTGTAACAAGAGCATACACACTTTCAGAACTTGAACTTGATGAATACGGCTATGCTGAAGTTCCGGTAACTCTTGTACTTGGAGATTACACAAAGCAGTATACAATTATGGTTCATCACAGGTCAAACGATGCAGACTTAAGCCATACTACATTAGGTTTGGGTGTTACAGGTTACGAAATGAATCCTAAGTATAATTATGATACTGAAGATTATGAAGTAACTGTAGGAGCAAATGTTGAACAGGTAGATATTTATGCTTATGCAAATCATGTTCATAAGAATTCAAGTACATTGATTACTGTACTTAAAGAAGTCGAGGGACATGAGAATATTGCCGGAGCGGCGTTGAATTCTATTGTAACAGTTGTTAAACTTACAACCGGTATTAATAAGTTCATCGTAAGAGTAGAGAGTGAAGACGCTACTCAAACGAGAGATTACAGAATAAAGATTAATCGTAACCAACGTGAACTTAACCTTGAAACACTAATTGTTGACGGAATAAGAGCACAACGTTACGGAAATGAATATTTCGCATATGTTGATTATGATACAGAGCCGGTAGTCAAGGCGCAGTCAGACGATCCGTCATACGTAACAACAAGCATAATAAATTCAGCCGGTTTACAGCTTGGTTCAGTAAGTACATCTACTGATACGGCAATAGCCACAAGTGGTACAAATGACCATAATGGTAGTGATAACACAAGCATATTGACAATCAGACTGACTGATAACAGTGATTTAACTCATACTCAAGATTACAAATTGACAATAATTCCGGCAGGAACAGCTGATATTCTAAGAATTATGCTTGGTACACCGGAAGGATCGTTTGAAACAAGTAATGAACTTGGTTATGCAATGCCGGTAACAGCTAAGTGGGATGCTGATTATGTAAAGGCAGACGGTACAAAGGGGGCATACGTTGCTAAGATGCCGTCATATGTAAATGAAGCAACTGTCAGAGTTATAACAGTAAGTGTAGGAAAACTTGTAAAGATTGGTAGCTTTGCAACTCAGAACTATGACTACTATGACACAACAGGAAAGCAATTTACATCAAAGGATAAGGTATCAATTCCACAAGAAATTAATATCGGAGTGACTGAATATAAAGAAGTTGCTGATGTTGAAAATCTTGTATATAGAAACTACACACTTGTTGTAGAAACTATGAGCAATGCGGCAGACCTTATCAACGCAGACTTTACATTGCCTACAGACGCTGATATTCATAGAGATTTCACGGAATATCTACCTGAGCAGCTTGATTATACTTACACAGTAAGTAACGCAGATACTTATATTACATTTAAGCATTTGAGAATGAGCGAAAATGCAACAGGTGCATATATCCAGAACTCAATGAACTATTCAAGTAGCAGAATATTTGAAGAAAATGAAGAAGTTAAGTTTATGCTTAAGGAAGGTATAAATGACATTAAGCTAAATGTAACTTCAGAAGATGGTACTGTTACAAAGACTTACACATTCAGCATAACGAGAATTGCAAATGATGATTATGCTAAGTTAAATGATATTATAATTCAAATCGGTGATAAATATTATGATACAGTTTCAGTTCCGGTTGAGGATAATACATCTGATAAGTTTACTTATCACTTTACAATTCCTCAGGAAATTGATGAATCTGATACACCAATTATAATAACGGCAGTGCCGTTTGACGATGGATTCGATTATGAAATCGTTAACCGTGTAAGTTTGAATGACAATCAGTCTTCAAATCAGGTAAGTAGCCGTCAGGTTGTTTACGGAACAAAGCTTACAGAGGGTGACAGACTAAGAGTTATATTCAATGTTTATAACACTAATAAGACAACATCAGAATATGCTATTGAATTGTTTAAGGATTCATATATTAATCTTGATCCTGAAATGGCTTACTTGACTAATATAATGAGAGCAGACACAGGAAAGCCTCTTACAAGAGTATTTGTAAATAATCAATACGATTATAACTACTATGACTCTGTAGATGAAGATACAATGGAAGTTAAGCTATCATTGTCGAAGAACCTTGGCGCACAGAACTGCGACGTATATCTTCTTGAAACTTATGTTGATTCAAATAACAATAAGGTTGAAAAGAAGACACTTGTAAGTAATATGCTTGAATATCCGATGATTCTTCAAAAGGGTGATAACACAGTTGTATTTGAAGTAAGCGAATCTAACGGTGCCGGCAAGGTACAAAATGCAAGATACTATTCAGTAACTATCAACAGAGCGGCAGGACCGGATACTGTAGTATTAAAAGATACAACTTCTACTATGATGGAACTTAGCCATAATGCAGAACTTTCAAATATCAATTCTGAAAACTATGCACTATTGACAGCGATGTTTGATAAGGACGTTCATGAATACTTCCTTGCAATCCCTTACGATGAAGATAAGCTTTCATTGATAGTTGAGGCAGCAGATGAACATTCTGATCTAAGAATCAGAAAAGAAGGCGGCGAAGAGTTGTATTATAACCTTGGCTCAACAGCAGAACTAAATGATATTCCGCTTCATTACGGTTCAAACAAGGTTGTTATAACAGTAACTGCCGAAGATAATATTACAAAGGAAACTTATATAATTGATGCACATCGTGCAACACCTGAACATACAGGCGATATAATTCATATGGATTATACAGAGGGTTCAAATGTTACTCCGCTATTTAATGCGAAGTTGACAAACTACTATATCTCATATGATTATGATGTAGATACTGTATCGTTCACTCCGAGTCTAAGACCTGAAGAGATTGAAGATCCGGTAGGAATACACGGTAAGTCATATATCTATGTAAGTAATAATGCAACAAATAATGGTTCTGTGAAGATAGAGAGCGGACAAACTTATACAATGACCAATGTCCCTTACGGTGACACTGAATTGTTGTTCAAGGTTGTAACCTTTAACGGAACAGAAAAACATTATGTTGTAACTGTAAACAGAGCATACAATAAGGATAGACCTTATATTGAATTGCCGATAGAGATTTACAACTCATCAACCGGAGCGGAAGAATCGAGATATACATTATCAAGTGACTTCTATCATTCCGAACACGCATATTATCTGAATGTACCTAACGATACATCAGAGGTATGGGTAAAGGCAACTGTAGGTTCTGAAGAAGATACTGCAAGACAGCATGACAGCGTTAAACTTAATAATGCTACTCTTATATCAGGTAACGTCACAGGCGTTAAACTATATGAGGGTGATAACGTTCTTGTATTCGCTGTGGATAATACACTTGGAACTAAGGAAAGATACACAGTAGTAATTAACAAGGGCGAAGATAAAGCTAAAGCTCAGTATGACGTTGATATGAAACTTGACGGCTTAAAGCTAACAGAATCTAATGAAGAATTACCTATAATTCCTGAATTCAGAAGTGATCAATACTCTTACACAGTTGTTGTTGATAAAGATACAGAAGAAATTAATATGATTCCGTATTTCGATGAAACAACAAATATGTATGTGACAATCAACAATATGCCGATTACAAGCAGCGGAGAAAAACTTTCAGATGCTGAAAAAGCATATATGGGAGATAATCACCTTGGTATTACAAAATTGAAACATGGTGCAAATTACTTTGATATAGTTCTTACATCAGAAATTGATTTTATAAAGAGTAACGGTGATACAGGTGTTAAGGCATCTCAGACAACAGTACATTATGTTGTAAATATTGTAAGACCTAACGATACAATCGCCGAACTTGATTATCTTGCAGTTGATAAGGGTAGCATGGCTCCTGTATTTGATCCGTTGGTACATAACTATTATGTAACGGTGCCGTTCGATGTTGATACTATTACAGTTGATACAGAAGAATTGCTTACACACTTTGTTGAAGAAACAAAGGATTATGTTCCGGTTGTTGCAACTGTGTCATCAACATCTCACGTTGTAAATAACCACGATGGAACATTTGATGTTACATCACCGGCAGGACAAGATTCAACAGTAATCTTTATGGTATATCCATCTAAGGAAACAAATTATCCTACAAGCGTATACTCATTGACAATTAACAGACGTACTCATGATACGATTAAATCTGTTGATTTGAAAGACTTGACAGTAACAGCCGGAGGTAAGAATGTAGAACTTACAACAGACTTTACAACTCGTGACGTGAACTACTATGCTTATGTTGACAGCAATGTAGATGAAGTTGTAATAAATGCAACTCCGGAATATGACGGAACAAATGTCAATGTACACGGTGGCAACACAGTGGCAATCTCTAAACCGGTAACAACGGTTATTGTAGAAACAGGAAATGATTCTAAGGCAAAACAGAGATATTCAGTGACAATAATCCGTAAGTCAACCACAGCACTTACTGATTTAAGCGTAAACGGTGATACAGTTGATATAACAGACGGATACTCATCTACTGTTGTAAATACTGATGCGGTTAATAATCTACCATTTGATTTGACAGCAAACGATCCGGATGCGGTTATAAGAGTAAACGGCAGAAGAGTTGTGGATGGCAACATAACAGAACTTATCAGTACAGACAGAGAAAAGTACACGATAAGAGTAACAGCTGATGACAGAAACAGTTATGTTTACACATTGTTCGTCAATGCTGATAAGCAATCAGATTACTTTGAACCGTTCTTGAAAGACATTATTGTCAAAGACGGAAACGGTACAATGGGTACATTTGAAAAGTCAGTGACAGGCAATGTACATAAGTACAATGTCATGGTTGATACATCAGATATAGAATTGTTTGCATATCCGTTGAATGATGATAATGCTTATATTGAAATATTTGATGTTTATGGTGGTAATGATGTTGTCAGAAGTGAATATCTTGACAACTATACAGTAAGTACACAGTTTAGTGACTACATTAGGGCACAACTTGATGATACAGATAAGGGAGTATTCAAGTTCAGAGTAACAGAATACGCCGAAAGTGGATTTGAAAATGTTTCGGAATACATTGTTAATATTTATAAGACAGATGTTCCGATTTTGACAGATCTACGAGTTGAACCATCACCTGATGCAGTAATGTCAGAAACATTTAACGGTACAAATTACGGTGATTACCACGTTTATATCGGTAAATCGGTTGAAAAATTCGATGTAATTGCAGAATCTTACCAAAACGTTGGAATTCAAATAGGTAAGGTATTGTCAGACGGTTCGGTAGATTATAATGATCCGGCTGTAGACGGTGCTTACAGAAAGACTATTGATACACCGCTTGATGAAGATAACTTTACAGTATTGGTTAAGATAACTTATGACAAGATTCTTCCGGGCGGCGACAGCGAAGAGAGAAGTGCGGTATATACTCTAAAAGTTATAAGAGCTCCTTATGATAAGAGTAACGCATATCTTGCAGATTTGGCAGTTGTAGAAGAGGATGAACCGAATAACGGTAAATATGAACTTGATAAGAATTATAACAAACTTATCAGATTGTATGAGACAGTAATTGATTATACAGATAACAGCGTTTCACTTGTTATAAAGAAAGAATATGAAAACGATACTGTTCTTGCACAGTTGGGAACAGAAAATCAAGTTGAAATGTTCACAGATATAGCTCAAGAATTTATTCTTCCTATATCGTTTATGGAAGATGATGATGCTACTGCAAATATCGACTTTACTGTTATCAGCCCAGAGGCAGACGATGTTGGATATTACAGAGTGGTAGTAAGAAGAAGTGAAAGAGCACAGAGTAAGATTCGTCTTGACAATCTTGTTCTTGACGATGGCGACACTGACTTGTACGACTACGATACATCTTCAACAGTAATTGATCCGTTCGATTCAGAAATATTCAAGTATTCGGCAATCGTTCAGGCAGGTCAGGAAAGCATAAATATTCTTGCAGTTTCAAGAGAACCGGCAGATACGGTTATCATAACACATAACGGTGTATCAACAGAAAATGTTGATAATGTTCCGAATGATTATGATTTGAGTACAACGTCAAATGAAGATATATTCTTCATAACAGTTTACTCATCACTTGATGAAACGGAAAAGACAACATATGTACTTAAGGTAATTCAACAGAATACAGCATTCTTGACAAACCTTGAGGTAACTGACGATAATCCTGATGATGAATATTATGAACTTGATCCTGAATTTGAACAGAATACAATTTCATATACTGTAAAAGTTCCGGTTCTTGCACAAGAAATTGAATTTACCGCAACGGCAGATACAACAGACAGTGCAGAAACAACTATCGCAGTTAAGTTGGATAATGTTGAAATTGACAGACAAGTTACAGATCAACTTGTTACAATAGCAAGACTTGACCTTTCAAAGACTGTATATAACTTTGAATTCATTATTACAAATGATGTCGGCGGTACAGGATGTTATAAGGTTAAGGTTATAAGAGATCATGATAAACTTGTTTCGGAATTACAAACAACTATCAGAGGTAATGTTAATACAGTTGCTGACGGCGACAATGTTGCCACAGTAAGCTTGTATAAAGTCCCTGATGCACAACAATATGATGTGATTACAGATCCTGACAGTGCACTTGTAGAAAAAGTTGTAACAGGAGCTGACGGTAAGTTTGAATTCTCACAAGAAACAATTACTGCGGCAGGCGTAGGCGTATACAGTATCACGGTAAGACGTGCAGGCTACTTAACATATTACTTATCTGAAATTGATGTTCAAGAATCGTATGCTAAAGCAATGTATGATTTCGGACGAATTGATTTGATACCTGGTGATATAGTTACAACGGGTGACAGCCACGATATTATTGATGAAAAAGACCTTGAATACTTTAAGTCAATGTTGGCTGGTACAGAATATACAATGGACGAAATCTTCGGAGATTATGCAGACTTGTATCCGGATGCTTTGGCAGCGGGAGCTATAACAACTGATGATAAGAATGATACAAAGTCTGAAGTGCCGACAGGTGATAAGACAGACGACAGCACAACAAAGGATGACACAACAGTCGATACACCAACAGGTGATAAGACAGACGACAGCACAACAAAGGATGACACAACAGTTGACACACCGACGGATGATAAGACAGACGACAGCACAACAAAGGATGACACAACAGTTGATACACCAACAGGTGATAAGACAGACGACAGCACAACAAAGGATGATACAACAGTTGACACACCGACGGATGATAAGACAGACGACAGCACAACAAAGGATGACACAACAGTTGACACACCGACGGATAATAAGACAGACGATAGTACAACAAAGGACGACACAACTGTTAACGTACCGACAGATTCGTCAGATGATAAAGTATCTGACAGTAATACATCGAGTGGTACATCAGACAACGGTTCACCAGACAGTGGCTCGTCAAGCAGTACATCAGACAGCGGTTCGTCAGATAGTAGCACATCAAGCGGTACATCGGATAGCGGTTCGTCAGATAGCGGCTCGTCAAGCAACAGTTATTCAGGTGAGGGCTTGAGAACTGCGGTAATGGGTGTTTATGATGAAGTTACAGAAGAAGTAACTGAAACAGAAACTCCGGTTGCCGAAGAGGAGGACGTTAAGGAAGACAATACGGCAATAACTACAGACGCCGAGATAACAATCGTTGAAGACGAAATTATTGTTGATGATATTGAAGATGCAGACAGTGAATTAAACACTGACAGCGCAACTACTCCAAACATAACTCCTGCACAAGCTATGGTTGATAAGAAGATATGTGACTTTAATGGTGACGATAAGTACAACGCTAAAGACAGACTATATATCACAACTCATAGAACTATAAAAGCTCCAAATCTTAATAATAGAACAGACAGCAGCAGAATTCTTATCAGTGCATATACTGAATAATAAAGACAACGTACCCCAAATGGGTACGTTGTTTTTTATATTTATATAAGAAACAAAATTCGACCAAATAGGCTTTTCTTTGACACGGAAATGTAGCATAGTTGTCATATTTGGTTAACTTGACAATTAGGGGGGGATGTAGTATATTAAATATATATGGATACAATTAAAAGAATACGCACAGTTAATTCCATAAAATGTAAAATAAGCGTATTAAATATACCCGGAGGGGAGGGGTTATATGCGACAAAGTGCTGCAATAAAGAAAGTTGTGGCGGTATGGACAATAATATGTATGATGTTGCCGTCGTTTGTTTTTACGGTGTCAGCGGAAAAAGAAAATATAAGTCTTGCAAATGTTGTTACAGAAGACAGTAAACTTGTTTTTGACGGCTTTACTTTGCAGTATGGTACAAATGGAAAAATTCAAGCATTAGTAGATGTCAGTATTGAAAATATTGATGCTACCGGTGTGGATTTTACTTTGGATTATGATAGCAGGTATATAGTTCCGTCCAACTTTGATACTAATGATATAACGACTGATGCAACGAATACCTTTAAAGCAAATACAGAAGTATTTACAAGTGAGGCTTATTTGACAAAAGAATATTCCAAGCTGACGAGCAGTTCGATACAAATGAACCTTGTACCGGACCCGCAAACCCCTAACGGTGAATATATTGGAGTGAAACAGATAGGTTCACCAAAAACGGAAGATGTAAAATGTATTTTAGCATCTGACAGGAAAGTTTCACTTGGAAAGATGAGTTTCCAAATCGTAGATCCTGTTCAAGTATGTAATATGACGCAAAGTCAACTTAATAGTATTTTAAGTATAGAAGATGATAGTGCGTATATTATGTATGTCGGAGATGACCATATTGAATACTTTGTAGATGTACTTCCGGCAGAATGGAAAGTTGTCAGAACACTTCTTGATGTAACTCCGGCAGTTGAAGAACGAACAGTTACTGCGTATTCTATTTATAATAGATGCTCAGATGCGACAAAAGCGGGTACATTGGCAGATTTGGTTGCATATTTGAACCAAACAATGAATACCGTTGTTCAGAGATATTCCGACGGACAGCAAGTGCTGGGCAATATGATATGGAACTCCGAAGATGAAACTTTTACAGTTCAATATAGCAATGGAACAGAGTATAATCCTTTGGGTAATGTGACTTATACGGTAAGTCAAAACTATGCAGGTACAGATAAAGTTGTAACGGTAAAAGTTACGGTAAAACCTGTTACAATTACCGGCTTTAAATATGATAATCGTATTTTGTCATACAGTGACAGTAACAGACCGGAAATTTGGGATGATTTAGAAATGCCTGATACTGTAACTCCTGTTTTGGACGGCATTGACGATATGTATGTTTCTCCGACTCAAAATCCTATCCAAACGGATTGGACGCCTGATGATGTTACGGAAGCTTTGAAAACAGGTACTGCGCCTGTCAGTGAAACATATACAGAAGAATTTGACAAAACATTGTTTGGAGCACCTGAGCCGGCTTGGCTTACAATTCCTGACGGATTTAATTGGAATATTGACGCGTTGAGAAATGTATTAAAGGGAAATGATTATCTCAAGGATGCAACAATAACTGCGGAAGTTGAAAGAGAAACGGGTATCTTAGATATAACGGTTACTCCTAAAGACGGAGCGGCTTTTGAAGACGGAACAAACTTTAATATATACCTGCCAAACGGAATGGTATTAAAAAGTACAGATAACAATGATTTTGTAACGGTTAGTATTGTTAACAGACAGGCAGTTATTAAAATTAATGCGATGTCTGACAGTGCAACGAGTATGACGAATACAGACCGTGAATTGATACAAAGTATCATAAACTTGGGTAATGATGATTTTAAATTGTCAGCAATTCCTCCAGATGATGCAGAAACTGCACAAGTAGGTTTTGTGTTTGATCCGAGAGTTAATTATTATCTTGGTGAAAACGAAAATAACTATGTCGAAAAAGACTATTCAGAGGGTAGAGCTGGTATGTTCTCTGTATACGAGGGACAAAGTCTTGCGGATATAGCAACATATATATCATTCCCTGATAGAAGTACAATTCCTATTGCATATCATGGACAGACCGGTTATCAGCCGTCTGAATATGACAGTGCAAAGGTTGTAAGTTGGAGCATCGAAGGTGATCCGACGGCTACTGTGTTGCCGACTGAGGGAACAACAGTAACACTTATCGGTAAACTTGAAGATTACTCATATACAAATTTCGGATATGTACAAAATCCGGACGATATTTACTTAAAAATAAAGGTGACAACACTGGCAATTCAGCCTACAGTAAAACCTACTGAATCGCCGAACCCGAGCGAGTCACCAAACCCAAGTGAATCACCAAATCCGAGTGAATCACCGAACCCAAGCGAGTCGCCAAATCCGAGTGAGTCGCCGGCACCGAGTACATCTCCGACTCCGGAACCAGAAAAAGAGGCAATAAAGATTACTACTGATGTAGGAAGTGCGGACAGTCCGGTAGAAGTTGTGCTTAACAGTAAAACGTTTGAGTACGATACAAAGAAAGTGGGTTATTCAACTGCCGATGTGCAAAGACAAATGTACACGCTTGAGAATGTCGGTATAGATAATATAACCAGTCTGACAATGAGAATTTCCGATTTCGTTCAGACTGATGGAACAACGGCTACAGACAGTAGTCCTACAAGCTTTGTAAACAGCATACCATTGTATGTTACTTTCTTGAATGTTGGCGACAAAACGCAGTTTGAAATTCGTACAAAGCATGGCTTGGCGGTCGGAACATATTCGGCGAGAGTCAGTGTAGGCTCGAATAAAAATGCTGAATTGGCATATTTCAATATAACCTTTAAAGTAACAGAAAATGAAGTGTATACCGTAACTGTTGACAACGGTGACAGTGTACAACAATCTATCGGATTGGGATATTTGATGGACGAAACAAGCAACAGGATATGTTCAAGAACATATGAAGTAGGCGAAATTGTTCCGATATATGTTCAGATTTTGGATTCCGGATACACATTCGATAAGTGGGAAACTGATGATGGTATAACGTTCGCAAACGCATCTCAAATGTCAACAACATTTACGATGATAGCGCAAAATGTAACGGTAAGACCGACTTATCGTGAAACAAATGATGTGTGGGTTCGTTTGGCGGACTTGAGGGATTATAATGAAAATGAGACAATGCCAAACGATTTAAGAGAGTCACTTCCGCCATATGCGGTGACAACATTTAACGAAACAACATACGCATACAGAGTAATTGTAGACGGCTCTGTAGAAAAGAATTTTGTTGAATTCGACTTGAAGAATAAACTGTTGGAATTAACTCCGTCTATGACGGTGACAGCAACAGCAAATGGAAATGCTTTAGCGATAGCGCCTCAAGCTGATTCTACATCAACGAGTGTTACGACATATAAATCCGACTTGTTTGATCTTCAAGAAGGACTTAATACAGTCAAAATTAAGACAGAATATACAGACCCGAATGACGGACAAATTTATTCGGCTGAATACACGATTACAATACTCAGAAAAAAAGCGGTTGATGTTGATATAAAACCGGGTAATTCACCTTACGGTTTAATCGAATCGTCCGACAATATAACGGATAAGTCAATGGCAAAAGAGTTGTTCTCGAAAAATCATACATATGATGCGGCATATACACCGAATAAAGCGGTAAATACATATGATACAAAATATTATACAGATGCATGGGACGGCGTGAATTACGATGAAAATCCTTATACGCTGTTTGTATACAACGGACAAACGTTTGTTGATCCGGGTTTTGAAAATCTGAAAGATATGGACGGAAATACAGTTTCAGCGGAAAATGTAACTCGTACAATAGAAGTTCAAACTGTCAATGTTCCGACAAATGTAACAGATATAATGACAACAACATCGCAAACGGTCACTGTGGCAAATACAGGAGCAAGTTGTGTTATAAGTGAGTTGGCAAGTCTTAATATAAGACCGGGAGTGTATACGTTAAAATATACATTTACCGATACTGATAATACAACACGATTGTTTACAAGACCTGTAGTGGTTCTTGCGAATAAAGGTGATATTAACCTTGACAGAACTGTTGATTCAAATGACGCGGATATGCTTTATCAAAGAATGAATAACGGTTTCTATACCGATATAATAAATTCTGCTGATGAATGGGCAAAAATCTACGCATACAGAGTGGCAGATGTTACCGAAGACAGAAATGTCAACTCGATAGATGCTAACGCACTGTTGAATATAATGCCTACACCGTATTACGAATCACTTCCGACAACGGTTAGTGACAGTATGGCGACATTCGACCCTGATACGGCGGTCAGACAACCGGTTGCGACAGTTCCGCCGGAAAAGGCAACGTTAACGCTTGACTATCTCGGAACTGCGTCAAAACCTTTGGACAAACCTCAAACACCGAACTTGACAGCGGATAATGTCTATGATGTGGATAATGCCGGTTCAGGTATTGTGTGGTTTGGAATAAGTATAAAAAATACGCAGAATTTGAAGTATTTCCTTGACGGATTGTACAGTATGGATTTTGCGATAGATTATGACAGTGAAATATTCACACCTTGCGACGGTAATATTAGAATCAGTACCGATACGGGCTTTGACCTTGCCGGAACGATTGAAAGTAACAATATCAAGTCAGGTGTAACGACAAGTGATGTTGCGTATTGGAAGAATGCGGAATTGTATAAACAATCCTTGCAAAGTGATTTGGATATTGACCAAACAGACAAATATAAAACGGAATTTGTTACAATAAAATCAGTCGACGGTACAAATTTGCGACTGAGTGATTTTATACAGACTGATGGATATGACAGAGTTTATCTGCTTAGAGTGCCGTTCAGACTGAATAAAATGCCGGAGGATGGTTATGTCGGCAAGCCGATAACACTAAACCTTACGGAACAAACATTTGTAATGGGCGCAACCGAAAACGGTGTAACAAATTCAGCGTCATGGGAAGGTGACGTGGATAAAACCACAGAAGTCAATAATGCAAAGAACCATTTTGACGGTGTTGAAATAGTTGATATATTCAATACTGACGGTAAATATAACATAATCGGTACAGTTAAGTGTTGGAATGATACAAAACCGGTTACAGTTGAAATATACAAAGACGGTGAAACGACACCGATGTATACATTTACATCGGCAGATACCGATGATGCCGGCAATAATCTTTACGGCGTACTCACAAAGACGACTAAAAAAGGCGAATGTGAGTGGAAGTTTGAGTTGCCTGTATCAAATCAGTTCAGCTACAAAATGGTTGTAAAGAAACAATCGCACCTTACATATCCCGAAATCGAAATAGATAAGACGCAAGTGGATGATAATGCAGATTTGACGCTTGCCGATACTATTGAAATGATTGTTGGTGATATAAACGGCGATGAAATCATCAAATTGCCTGATAGGGCGGAGTTGATGAGATTTTTTAACCGTCAGAAACCGTGGATATTGGATAAAGCACGGTTTGAGGCGGCAGACTTAAATGGTGACGGAGCGGTTAATATGTTTGATCTGACACTTTTGAAACAAAATATGGAGAAAACATATCCGTCTAATATAACTAATGCAAATAATGGAGGTGGTTCCGCTTGATAAAGAGAATAGTAGCAGTTATGTCAGCTCTTGCGTTGGCAGTGGGATTGCTTCCTACGGTGTTAGCTGATGAAGTGACATCGACAAAGCCGGAGATAACTGTTGTTGCAAAACGTATAACAGGTGAAGATAATTATATGGAAATCAGCCTTGAAGTAAACGGCGATTACGAAGATTATTCATCGGTTGGAGCGGTTTTGCAATATGATCCGAGCCTTATAGTTCCGACTACATGGGACGATGAGGCAACAGCGGTGGATATGAGTGAGTCAACCACATGGGCTACAAGGCGAGCGTTGCCGACGCTGGGTAAAGACACATGGACAACTCATACCGCGCTGACATATATTGAAAGCAAAACAGATACGGCAACAAATCAGACGACGAAAACTGGTTATTTGTATTTGGGGGCGGAATATCCGGGTATAGTACCGAATAATGCGACAGACCCAAGTGCAACGGCGGATCCGGATGCGACACCAACACCGACAAAGACGCCGACCGTAACACCGACGCCTGACCCAAAGGCAACACCTGATCCCGACCAACATCAAAATCCGGTTGTTGTAGCGAGATTCACATATGCCGATGAAAATGCGAAAAAGAAGATAGAAGATCAATGGACTTCCGCATGGGATAGTGATTGGACGCAAAATAAAGTGCTGACAATCGCGTCTGATGATGTATCTTCCGTATCACCGGCACAGTTCGGCTTTACGATTTATAAAGCGGACTTTTCAATGAAGGGTTATCAGTATGATTATACAGATAGCGTTCTTGAAACGAGTGAGCAAGCGGCGAATAAGGATATTGAAATTGTACTCGGACAAGGAAAGAGTGCGAAAGCGGGCGGACTTAGCCTAAACGATATTTACGTAACAATGTTTTACGATTGGGACGATTCACTTATCGGCACACTGACATGTGGTGTCGGAGAGGACGCGACCGAATCGGTAAATGATTATGTAAAAGAAAAGTTCATTCATCCTGACTTGCAGACGAATACGAATTATTCAAGCAAGGAAAGAACGGATAATTATAGAGGGGAGTATCCTCATGCCGGCCCAAATTCAACTGACCCGACAACTCCGGGCGGAACGGGAACGGTTACGAATGGCTCAGATTATCCACTGACGAATAAACTTGAATATTGCTTTGCAGGTAAAACGATTCATGCAGACGCACCGTATGCAGGTGGCTGGACAAAAGTATCTGCCTCAAATATGTCAGATACATGGACGGCACTTAATAATGCAACCACATTCGACTTAATGCCGGAACTTGGTGCAGACGGTAATCCGGTTGATTCAAGTCAAACAAAACCGGATATGGAATCATTCGATTTCTCCGATGTTACCACAGATGATATAGACGGCGGTACACTGGTAGTAAAAGCCGTATATACACCGGGAACAAATTTAGACTTTAATGGTGACCGATACTATTCAGCGATAGGACCTCTTCAATATGCTCTTGTAACGTCAAATGCAACATCAAGCACATATTCTATTTCTTTTGAATATAGACGTGTTAATAAATTAGGCTATGGAGTTACAAGACCGAGAGATCTTGGAGTAAAAATGGATATAACACAAGTAGGTGCGAGTGCCAGCACTGCACTTGCGGTGACTGCCAAGAATCAAGAGATAGTTCCAGTTGTTCTTACACCGACAAATGCAGTTAGCACTGTTGGTTATCAATTAAAGGATATTTACAATTCAGATGTAATAACAGGAGCGTATGAAAGCGAAGCTAATGCGGTAGATGGCAAATTGATAGAGCTACAAGGAGCTGAAGGAGTTATTTTTAAATTTACTGCCTCAACATATCTTGAACAGGCATATAATGATTTTGTAGTGACAGGGAGTGCTGTAACAAATTCTAATGCTTGGAAAGTTGATGTATTTAATGCTTTGAAAGTAAAAAGAACAACAGCGGCAGGAGCAATATCGACGGCGGCTCAAAGAAAAAATGCAACACAAGCCGTAGTGAATTGTATAAAAGGCGCAATAGCGGACGGTAAAGACTATCATGATTTGACATGGTATCAGATACAATATTCAATTATATATTCAAGTACGCCATATGTTTCTGCAGACGTGGCAAAAGCAGAAATAGAAAAATATGATGCACTTATGAATTTAATAAAATAGACATAAAATAAATGCCTAATAATTGAATGAAATAAAACAGAAAATTTAACTTGGAAGGAGTTAAAGCATGAAAAAACGAATATTAAGTGCCTTTTTGGCACTGTCAATGTTATTTTCAATAATGCCTACGACTTTTGCACAACAAGAGATTGATAGCGACGGTAACATTACAGGAACACCTAATATGGTTACCGATTTGAAAATAAAAATAACGGAAGGTGTTCTTACACAATTTGATGTGACGTTTGGTGACGGATTAAATAATCCTGATGACTATTTTGTACTTCTTGCAACGGATTTTGATGCAGGAGCCGGTAATGATGTCACAGACACTATAACCGATGACTCTAGTGGTACTGGTTATGTTAATATGTATACCGATGTGACTACAGGACATACGTCAGACGACTGGGAATGGCTTGCCGGTCCGGCTGCACAATGGTATGGAAAATCTAAACCCGGGGATACAGTTAGTTTAACCTGGGGCAGTGCGTTAAATAAGACATATAATTGGACAACGGGAGAAGATGGATACGGTTGCCAACTTTCTAAGGATTTTGAAAATAGCGTTGATTCTATAGCCGATTTGCAAGGTGCTAAAGTATGGGTATATATTTTGAGTGGTAAAAACGGTTTCACAAACTTCTCTGAGAAAGGTTTTATGTCTGCTGTAGGAACATTTGATGACAAAGGTAATCTACAATTCCCAGAAGGTGGCGACACACCGACAGATACAGAAATATCTTCAGTAGCATTAACTGTAACAGCACCGAGGATTGGTGCAACACCGGCTACGACTGCTACAACAACTACAACAGGTGTAGTAGCTAATCCGGCTGTTACATGGGATCCGGCTGACAGCACATTTGCTAAAAATCAAGCATACAAAGCAAGTGTTACACTAAGTGCTGACAGTGGTTACAAGTTTACAGATTCAACAACTGCAACAATCAATGGTAAAACTGCTACTGTAACACTTAACGGCGATGGAACATTAAAGGCTGAATATACATTTGACGCTATTAAGCTTACAGGTATTTCATCAAACAAAACAGGACTTACATCTTCATTCGCACCGAATGACAGTTATACAGTTCCTGATGGTTTAGAAGTTACTTTAAGGTATAGTGACGGTACGACGGAGGTCGTACCATATAACAAATTTCCAGAGAACAATCTATCTTTGGTTATTGGAGCAGATTCTGCCACTGCCACTGATTTACCTACTAAATTAACTTTAGATAACAATAATCAAACAGTTTATGTTAAGTACAGCGGAACAGACACAAATGACGGTAATCCAAAGTATCAAGCAATAGATACAATTACTGTTGCAAATGCAAAAATTACAACAGCACAAGTATCTGTAACATACCCTAAACCGGGTGGAACACCGGATACAGTTGCAACAGTACCTGACGGTGCTAATTACACTGCAGAAGTTACATGGGAACATAACGGTACAGGAGTAACAGGTAATTTTGAATATGATAAAGCATATGATGCTATAATTACAGTAAAACCTAACACAGGTTATGCACTTGATAATACTAACGGTGTTGTTCTTACTGTAAAGGATAAAACTGTTACAAATCCTGGTGCAGATAAAACTGCTACAATAGCATCAGATGATATTGACGTTGACGGTAATGGTGAAAAGACTGTTTCTTTTGACGCAACAGCAAGTACACCTATATCAGCGTCAATCTCTGATTCATTCGATTTATATGATAAGAATGACGTTAACATCACACTTACTTTAGGTACACATGTTATCGGCGACATCACAGGTATCACAATCGATGGACAAACATTAAGTAGTTCTGATTACACAATATCAGGAAATATAATTAAAGTAAAAGGTGCAAGCCTTGCAACTAAGCTTACAGGTTTGACATCAACTGCGGCAAACAAAAACGTTGAAATTACTGTAACAGGTCAACAAAATGCAACAACAGCAACTCTATCTGCTATTGATACAACACCTTACATCACAATTACTGACCCAACACAAGGTGCAATCACAGGTGTTACTCACACATCAGGTACAAAGGTGGCTTTGATAAAGAATACTGCATATACTTTGACAGCACCAACTGTTGCTCATACAACAGGTTATACATGGACAGTAAACGGTATCACAGGTACAGACAACGGCCAAACTTATACTTTCACACCGACAGGCGGTGAAAATATAACAGCAACTGTTGCATTGACAGTTGATGCCGGACATAAATTGACAATCAATAAAACAGGTAACGGTACTGTTACTGTAGCAAAAGATGGCGGAAGTACACTTACTGCAGAAACTGACGGTACATACACAGTTTATTCTGATGAAAGCTACACTGTAACAGCAACTGCTGCTGACCAAAACAAAGTTACTGCAGTAACAGGCGAAACTATTGACAGTGTAGAAAAAACAGTTACACATTCAGTAGCAAATCCTTCAACAGATACAACTGTTGATGTAACATTCGCAGAAAAAACAGCTCCGACTGTTAGCGCTGATATGACATACCGCAAGGGTGCAAATGACGGTAATAAAGCATTTACTATTACTTTAGGCGATTATTCAGATGTAAATGTAAACGATACTCCAAGCGGTACTTTTTCAACTGATAAAGCAACATACACTGTTTCAAGTACAGATTTGGACAGTGCAACAAACGGCGACCATACATATACTTTCGACTTCGGCGAAGGTATGACGATTTCGAAAAAAATCACAGTTCTTGCCGCAAGAAGTATTACAAGCGTAACTGCACCGACAGGTACATTTGCACATGGTGATACATTCAAATTGGATGGTTTAGCATTTACAGTAAAAGAAGGCGAAACAAGCACAACATACTCATATAACGGCACAAGTTGGGATAATACACTTCCAACAGGTACACAGTTCAGTTTGGACGGTACAAACTTCAGTGATTGGGATGCGTTCAAGGCTGCGGCAGAGTCAAAGATAACACGTCACGATACAACTGACTCAACTGCAGTTAACAACGGTGCTCAAATTACAGTAAGTTTAGGAAATGCTACAAATGCAAGTAGTCCTATTACAGTTGGTCAAAAGGCTATTACTGTTACCCCGTCACAAACAACAGGTATTAACAAGGATTATGACGGTACTGTAAAGGCACCGGCACTTACAGCAACAATCCCTGCCGGAGAACTTGTAGGTGATGATGCTGTAACTGCAAGTGTAACAGCAGTATATCGAGATGGTGTTGCGGCTGGTCTTACAGACCAAAATGCAAGTGAAACCGACAAAAATGTAGTATTTACTCCAACACTTGACGGTGCAAATAAAGATAACTACACAATTAAAGCTATCTCTAACGGTAGCGGTAAAATTAACAAGCGTACTGTAAAGATTGCAATTATTAACAATGTACCGGCTGCAACAAAGAATAAAGCTGATACACAGACAGGTCACGCTACAGCAATTATTCCGACTAATACAGAGTATGATATTAATACACTATATGAAGTTGTGGATGGTGAAACAGTTGCAATTACATATGATTATTCATATGCAAACATAAGCAGTGTAGGTCCGGTTAGTGATGTAACAGTGACAAACATTGCTACAACAAATACAAACTACACTGTTGAACCGACTTATTTGGAAAATCAAAACGGTACAGTTAACAACAGAACTATAAAATCTATCGCTATAAGTGATCCAACTAAGAACGAATATAATTACAGTGACACATTTGATCCTACAGGTATTAAAGTAACTGTAACATATGACGGCGAAACTGATTCGGTGGATTATGATTGGAATGCTGTTCCTGATGATATTACGTTAAAGTGGACAGGAACAGAGGAAACACTTTCAGCAACTCATAAGTTTGATTCAGTAGGTACATATACAATTACTGCATCAGCAAACGGTGTTGAACCGGCGACAACAGGTAACATTACTGTTAATAAATTAAAGGTTAGTGTCACAGCAAGCGGTAATATTACAAAGGTATATGACGGCAAAACGGATTTGGACGCTGATGATGCTATAACTTATGACGTAACAAATCAATCTGCAGGTTATGATACTCAATTCAATGCAGATACAGTGACGGTAAGTAATAATCCTACAGTATATGATGGTACATCAGTTTCAACAAACGGTGTAACAATTAATAAAGCAGATTTGACATTGAGTAATTCAAATTATGAAATTGAGAATTTTACAAACAATGTTACTGCATCAATAACAGCTCGTCACATAACCGTAACTGCTATTACTGTTCCGACAGTAAAACAATATTCAAATGATACAGATGTACCGGTTGAAAATGTAGGAACATCAGCTGTAACATTTGATAATGTTGTAAGCGGTGAGAATGTAACAGTTGACTATAAGTATACATATAATGATACATCTGTAGCAGGCAATACAAGTAATATTACAATAAATAATCTTGTTCTAAACAGCACAAACACTGTTAACGCTAACTATAAATTAGATGAAAGCACTCCTACAAAGTCAGGTCACGTTGATGAAAGAGAGGTTGGCTCATTAACAGTAACTGCTCCGACTCAATTTGCTACAGCTCAAACATATGGTACTGCTTTAGCTTTAGCCGGTTTAAAGGTACAAGTTAACTTTACATCAGGCGGAACAAGCGCCGGTAGCGAAACATATGTATGGAAAGACGCGTCAACATGGACAAAGCAAGTTGAAGGTCAATCAGATGTAGATGTTACAACAGTTCCGTTTACTCTTGCTTGGTCAGGCACAACAGATGTACCGACTCAAGGTGAAACTCTTAATGTTCAAAGAAGTACAAAGGGTATCACTGCATCATACACAGGTACAAGCGTAACAGGTACAAGTAGTCAGATTACAGTAAATCCAATCACATTGACTAAGATTGAAATTACAGGTGATGATGTTACTAAGGTATACGAAGGTAACAAAACTTTGACTAATCCGGCATTTACATATGCAATTACAGAGGGTATTATAAATAGTGACACTGTAACGGTTGAGCCTACTACTGTTGAATATGCAGAGGCAGATGTACATACATCTAAGCCGTTAAATATCACAGGTTTCCATTTGACAAGTGATAATAATGGTAACTATATACTTGGTACTCCTGATGTAACAGGTATACCAAACGGTACAATTACAAAACGTCCGATTACTCTAACAGCTATCACAAATATTCCTGCAATCAACAGATTTGAGGCAGGCACAGGCACAGACAAAACTGCAACAAGTGCTACAAACGGCGGTGCTACATTTGAGGCGGCAAGTACAGACACTGGTATTGTAAGCGGTGAAACGGTTACAGTAATATACGATTATGCGTATGCAGATAATCAGACAGTAAGCAATACTGCTGTTGTAAACTTATCTAATGTAAGATTAGATACTGCAAGCGATAAGAACTATAGTCTTACTAATAATGCTACTGCAACAGGTGTGGTAAATGAAGTTGAGGCAACAGGTGTTACAGTTACAATTCCTGATAAGACATATGAATATGGCGATAAGCTTGATTTGACAGGTACAACAGTAACTGTTGATTATGGCAATACTAATACAGAAGTATATACATCAGATGATGGTGTGAATTGGAAGAAGAACGATACTGCAGTATCAGAAAAGCCATTCACAATCACACTTCCTACAGATAAGGATAGCTTGGCTGTAGGTACAGCAACTGTTTCTGTAAAGGTTAAAGAAGGCGTTGAAGGTAGTGTTTCTCGCACAGTTAACAAACGTAAAGTAACTGTAAATCCGTCAAAGAACGGTGACGTTACAAAGGTATATAACGGTAACACAACTTATACAAACGGTGTTATTGAGTGGACAGTTGGATCTGTAAACTCTATTGACGGATTGTCTGTTACATTACCGACAGTAAGCGGTGCAACATATACTTATAACGATTCAACAGTTGCACTTGCAAACAAGATTACTGTATCCGCTCCGCAACTAAACGATACAAATAATTTTGAAATTAGCGGTTATACAAATCAAGAATTTGACGCAACAATCACACGTCGTCCATTGGTTATCACAGGAATAACAATTCCGAACGTTAATAAGTATGCTGACGTATCACAAAAAGTTACAGACCAAACCGCAACAAGTGCTACAAATGCTACATTTGAGGCGGCAGATACAGACACAGGTATTGTAAGCGGTGAAACAGTAGGCGTAACATTCGACTATAAGTACAAAACTTCAAATCCTGAAAGCGGTACAACTACTGATGTAGAGATAACAAACATTGCTCTTGATAATAGCGTAGGAACAAGCGCAAACTACTCATTGACACCTGATTCATTGACAGGTAGTGCAAATGTAGTAGAAAGAACTATAGACAGTATTACAGTAGCTAACCCTACACAGTTTAGCGATGTTACATATAACGATAAATTAAGTATAGCCGGCTTAAAGGTTACAATTAACTATACAGACAGCACATCAGAAGAATACACAGCAACAGTAGTCAATGACGTAGTTTCATGGGCATTGGGCAGTGTAAATATCAGTGAAGATAATATTCCATTTACACTATCATGGAAAGATACTGCAAAAGGCGGAACTTTTGCACAAGGACAAACATTGTCTGTAACAGGACATAACGGCAACCAAATCGTTGCAAACCATAAGAATGGTAATGATAGCGGTGAAGGCTCGGCTGTAACAATTAAGCCAATCGCAATTACATCAATCACTGCAGCAAAGAGCGGTGATATTACAAAGACGTATAATGGTGATACAGAATTAAATGACGCATCAAAGGGCCATATCAGTTATACATCAACTCAGGTAATCAGCGGAGATACAGTAACTCTTGGTGCAACACCTGCATATGAAAATAAGAATGTTGGTCAAAATAAAGCAATTAGCTTTACAACACCGACAGTAAGCGGCAATGATAACTATACACTTGGAACTGACGCTACTGTTACAGGCGATGTAGTCGGTGATATTACAGTAAAAACTGTTGCAATTTCAAATGTATATATCCCGTCAATTTATAAGGACACAGAAGACCTTGTAAAATCTATTTCAAATGCAAGTGCTATTGCAAGCGGTAATCATACAGCTAATACAGTTGTAGCGGCTGATATTCTAACAGGTGATAGAGATAATTTGACATTCGCTTATAAACTTACATATGCAAATTCAACTGATGCTAATCCGACTGTAACAATTTCAGATACTTCTGTTACAGGTACGGAAAGTGGTAACTATGAATTTACATGGCCTACGGGATTGACAGGTACAGTAGTAGCAGACGAATTTACAGATGCTGTAATTACATCACCTGCCCTAATGCAATATACACATGGTGATACATTCAATCCAACAGGTTTGTCAGTTACTATTAAGACAAGCAGTAACCCATCAGGTACAACATATACAGTAGTAACAGGTACAGATGGTAATTACAAATGGGATACAGATCTTCCAGCAGGCGTAAATGTATCACTTGGAAGTATCTTATTAAATAGCAATGACGCTTTGAATTTCAAGGCTCATTACAAGAATATGAAAGATCAGAAGATTAAGGTTTCTGCCGGTGAGAAAGAAGCTGAAACAGGTGCAGTTACAATGCTACAAAAGCAATTAACGGCAACTGCGTCAATAAGTACTGCAAATAAGGTATATGACAGTAAAACAGCTCTTCGTGAGGGTCAAACAGTAACATACACAATCGGTACTGGCAAAGTACAGAGCTTTAACAGTGTTACTGATGACGTTAAGGTAACGGCTGACGCAAATTATAAGTCTGCTGATGTTTCAAAAACAGGTGAAACAATCAATAATGTAGGTATTGAATTCACAAATATCGCCCTTAGCGGTAATGACGCAGCTAACTACATTAAGCCGTCATCTATTGCTGATATAGCTGGTACGATTATTCCTTACCCAATTCACATAACAGCAATTAACGAAAATGCTCCAACTGCTTACTATAAGAAAGCAAAGAGCGGAACTATTGCCTCAACAGATAACTATACTGCAGAAATGAACGGTTTGACAAAACCTGCAATTAAGTTTAATTATAATTACGGTGATTTGGTTAACACAGTTGCAGACAGCGTTAGCGTTCCGATAAACGTTGTTGATTTTGTTACTGCTACTGATAATTTTGAAATAAAAACTACACCTTCTACAATCAATGGTAAAGTTGAAGTTCAAGGTATTAAAGAGATTAAAATAACAAAGGATAACCATGATTATAAGTATGGTGATACTCTTGTTTTGAATGACTTGTCGGTAAAAGTAACGTATGCTGATGATTCAATAAAGGAGAACATTAAATACAACGATACAGATTGGCAGACTCTTGGTTTAACTCTTAATACAACACTTCCGACAGACGGAACAGTATTAAAGAATTCAACAGATAACGGTAAAACAATTATTGTTGAAAAGGATACAGTACAGTCAGATGCAATTACAATAAACGTTGCAAAACGTACAGTTAAGATTGAAAGAGATGGCAGTGACGCTATCACTAAGACATATGACGGTACAAAAGCTGTAGAACAGACAATCGCTCTAAAGGTTGCCGATTTGCAAGAAGGATTTGACGGCGTATATAATGGTGACATAACAGGTGTAACAGCTACGCCATATATTTACAGCAGTAAAGATGCTCAGAATAATATAGCATTGACAGGTACACCGACTCTTGTAGGTTCTAACTTAGATGAATATACACCTACATATCCGTCATTGACAGGTAACATTACTACAAAATCAGTTACACTAACTCCGGTTATCTCTGAGGATATTTATGAAAATAAATTCGCGACAGATGATAAGGTTATAACTGAAACAGGCGCAACAGTTGAAAATAGTAAGGTAACTCAAAGCGGTATCGTATCAGGCGAAGAGGGTAACTTTACATTTGCTTATACTGTTACTGTTCCAAAGGCAGATTTAGCAAATGCAGCTACAAAATCTTATGCACCGACAAATACAAGCGAAAACGGTACAGGTAAGGGTAACTATACATTTACATGGAATGACGCAAGTGTAGAAATTAAGACTAACGCTGCAACAAGTATGGAAGTAACTACTGATCCGTCAGATATTTCAACTCAGAAATATTATGGTGACAGTATTTCGTTAGACGGTATGGTTGTTACAATCACATATGGAAATGGTTCTACTCACGAATTTACATATGGTTCAACTGAATGGAATAACGAAGGATTTACTGTTGCAATCGAAGACGGCGGTAACTTTAGCAAACTTGTAACAGGTAATAACGGTAAGCATATCGTTGTTTCAAAGACAGGTCTTAACAGTGCAAATACAGCTGCTACATTAAAGGTTAATAAGAAAGATTTACACTTGACAGCAGAAAAAGCTGACGGTTTATCGGCAATCGAAAAGACATATGATACTACAACTGACGCAAAATCAATTCTAAAGTTTGGTATCACAAGCGCTGACTTAGTATCAGGCGATAGCTTTACAGTTGATTCATCAAATGTATCAGCTACATTCGATACTAAGAACCAAGGTTCAGATAAGGATATTACAATAAGCGGTTTGACAATTACAGGCGATAACAGCGATCAGTATAATATAATTATGCCAAGCGGTGTAAAGGGTACAATTAATCCTAAGTCAATCACTGTAAAAGTTGCAGGAGTTGCTGATATTCTTGCCGGTGTTTCGGGTGAAGACTTGAAAAAGACAGCAAGCATTAATTACAGCGAACAACCTGAAAGTGGTGTTTCAGTAACAGTTACGGCAACATATCCTGATTCAACTCAAGATCCTGCAGGTCAAAAGACTGAAAAGGCACTTACATTCACAAAGACTGAAACAGGAAATGAGTTAGGAAACTATGTATTCACTTTGGATGAAAACGGTGTTAAGGGTTATGTTGTTAGCAACATAATCAATGAAATTAATGTAACAACTCCGCCACAGACTGAATATACACATGGTGATAACCTTTCATTGAAGGGTATGGTAATTGAGGTTAAGTATCAAGATTCTCGTGATGATAATATTTATACTTGCCAAGCTGACGGTACTTGGAAAGATAAGAACAGTACCACGGTAACAGAACTTCCTGTATCATTTGCACTTGAAAAGGATGGTACAGAAAACGCATTGACATCACAAACACAACAATTAAGACGTGATAATAATAATGGTGCAATCCTTGTTGTTAAGGGTGGAGATGAAAGTAACAAAGACACGACACTAACAGTTAATAAGAAGGAAATCAATCAAATAACTATTCCGAACCCGGTACCGTCACCGGAAAAGACATATGACGGCACAACAACTGTAACTCAGTCAATTTCATATGAAGGTGTAGGAGTTCTTGATGCAGATAAAGCTACAGTAAATTCACATATCAGTGCAACTGCTAATTATGATACTAAGGATGTAGCATTTGATAGCGACGGAACAACAGTTGCAAGTAAAGCTATTAACTTTACAAATCCTACAATGAATGAAAATGACAACTACACAATGTCATCAAGTGCAACAGTTACAACTACAATAACAGGTAAGATAAAGCCAAAAGATCTTACTGTAACAATAACAAGTGTTCCTTCAATTATTGTAGGTCAAAGTAAGACAGTTACATTGACAAAGACTACTAACTATACACAGAGTGGCGAAGTAACAGTTGGTGAAAATACAGAAGAAGTTAATTTAGCTGTTGTAGGTGAGTATGCACAAAATACTACAGCTGAAGATAATGTTAATGTAACATACTCAGTTACAAATAAAGATAGTTACAAAAACTATAACATTATAGTAGCAGAAAATCCAACGGGTACTGTAAATAAGAAACCTGTAACAAAGATTGAAGTTACATCTCCTACAAAGACAACATGGTCACATGGCGATGATTTAACTCTTGACGGTATGACAATTACAGTTACATACAATAATGATGATACTGATAAAAAGCAGTATAAACATGCGGGCGGTAAGTGGCATGATGTAACAGGTGGCAGTGATGCAGAGTTATCGGGAACTCCTGACGATGTAACAATTACATGGGGTGACACAAGTAATTCAGCAACTGACGGTGTAATTCGTCTTGATGATACAAATAAGGGTCTTACAGCCGATGGCAACAACAAGACAACATCTGTTAAGGTTACATCAACAGTAAAGGATACTAACGGTGAGTATCAATCAGCTTCAACCGGTGACATTACTTTAACAAAGAAACAACTTACTCTAACAGTAAGTGGTAATGTTGAAAAGCCGTATGATAAGACAAATAATCTTATAAGTGGTAATAATGTAACTCTTACATTAGCCGGTGTAGCCGGAACTGACGGTGTTGCATTAAATGAAACAGCTACAAAGAACAACATCAAGTATGCAGGAACAACAGTAGCAGATACAGCATCATCACCAAAACTTGTAATCGGTACAGTAGTGTTAGCAGATAATGCTAATAATCAATACTATACAGTACCATCAGGTGCAAGCATTACAAATAGTACAACAGGTAAGATTAATAAGCGTCCTGTAAAGATTATATCTGTAACAAAGAATATGGATACATCAGTTGATGCGTCTACAACAGGAACTTTGGAAAAATTAGTACAATCAACTACTGACGGTTATGGTATTTCAAGTGCTGACGGTTTCTATTCAATCTTAAGCGATCATGTAATTAAGGTTGATATACCTTATACATATAGCCAGACATCAGCAGAAGGTTCAGCAACTGTTACATATGATAATGCAACTGCGAAGGTATCAGATGAAAATGCAGATTATGTAGCTAACTATGATGTATCATTTGCTATTGCAGACGGTAGTGCAACTATTTCAAACGGTACAGTTACAGGCGTTAAGATTGAAACAACAGGTAAAACAGAGTATACTCATGGTGACTCATTCGACCTAAAAGGTACGAAGATAACTGTTACATACAATAACGGTGCAAAGCAAGATACATATGAGTATGACACAGCAAGCGGTAAGTGGATTAAGAACGGTACAGGTACACCGGCTGAATTGCCGAGTGAAATAGGTATTAGTCTTGGTAACACAACAATTAATGCAAATCCGGCATCGGATACAGATAAGACTGTTGTAAAATATGACAAGACAAATACAACACCGGAATTGAAAGCTACTTATACAAAGAGTGGTAGTGAGCCTATTCCATCAACAGAAAATCCTACAGTTACGTTGAAGAAGAAGACTATTACAATAACTGTTGCAAACAGTGCAGATGAAATCAAGCATACATACAGTGGTAATAATTCTCTTACAGCCGATGAAATCGGTAAGTTGACGATTACAGAACCTACTAACTTCAAGGTTGGCAGTGATGATGTAATTCTAACTAAGGGTACACTTTCTGCAACAATCGGTAGTAACACTAACGGTAATGTAGATAAGAATTTAGCAATCAGTGTTTCTGGATATGAACTTAGCGGTAACGATGCAGACAAATACGAGATTAAATATGTAAGCACTGCAACAGGTGATATTACAAAAGCACCTTTGGCAATTACAATCAGTTCAGTTCCGTCAATCAATGAGAATGCTACTGATTTGAAAAAGACTTTGACAAAGGGTGTAAACTATACACAAAGCGGCGAAGTTAACAATGAAACTGTAAATGCAACTGTAAATGCAACATACCCTGACAGTACATATACAGACGGCAGTGCAGATAAGAATGTATCATATACAGTTACAAACGAGAACGACTATCCGAACTATGATATTACAATCATCGGTTCACCAAAGGGTACAGTTACTCAAAAGACTGCAACAGTTGAAATTATTAATCAACCTCAATTTGTAACTGCTACACCAAGACCACAACATGGTGATAAGCTTGGTACAGACGGTCTTAACGGATTTGAATACACTGTATCTTACAGTGACGGAACAACAACAAAGCATAAGTATGCAGACGGTGATTGGGTGACAACCGGCGGTTATACTGCTCCGGAAGACGGTACAGCATTTACATGGGAAAATACAAATACAGCTGTAAGCTCTGATTCTGAAATCCGCAAAGATATGGATAATAAGATTAAGATTACTGTTCCGACACCAGCAAATGAACCTTTGACAAATAAGGCAACTGCTGATAAGAAAAAGGTTAAGATTACAGCAAACGGTACATATACAAAGGTATATGACGGTACAAATACAGTAATACTAAACGAAACAACTCCTGAAATTACTTATACAGTAAGCGGTGTTGTAACGGGTGATACTGTAACAGTTACAGCAACTCCTGCATTTGTAGATGAAAATGTTGCTAAGTTCGGTGATGTATATCAAAAGGCAATTAACTTTACAAATGTTTCAATTTCAGATAATTATGAAATCGAAAATGATATTACACCTATAATGGGTGCAATAACACCTAAGACAATCAACATCACTGAGTTGACTGTTCCTTCATCAACAAAGGGTTCAGCAGGTGAAAAGACTGTAACAAAGAACAAGAACTTTACAACAACTGATATTCTTGAAAAGGATAAGGATAATGTTACAATCGGCTATAAAGCTACATTCGTAACATCAGCAACAGGAACTGTCGATGCAACTGTTATAGATGCAAAGGTAGACGGTTCAACTGACCAAATGACTCTTAACTACGTTGTAGGTACTGTTACCGGCGCTAAGATTGAAATAACCAGCAGCAATCATGGTGGCGGCGGCGGAGGCGGCGGAGGAGGTAACTCCCTAAGCATTAAGTACGAAAACGCCGACGGTACAGCAGGTAAGGACGTAAGCAAGATTGAAGCTCCTGCAGAAAGTGACCCTGTAGACTTGATCGCAGTATTCGTTACAAAACCTGCAGACCCAACAGTTATTTGGACATCAGATAATGAAAGCGTTGCAACTGTAGACGAAAACGGTATTGTTAAGTTTATTGGCGAAGGTACAGCTATAATCACAGCTCAGTCTAAGACTAATAAGACTCTAAAGGATACTGTTACAATTACAGTTACAAAGGCAGTAGCAACACCGACTCCTAAGCCGGCAAATCCTACTCCGGAACCTACAAAAGAACCGTCAATCATCACAAAGACTATGTTAAATCCATATATCGTAGGTTATGATGATAATGTATTCGGTCCTGAACTTCCAATCAGCCGTGAAGAAGTATCAGCAATATTCGCAAGATTGATTGCAAATAATATCTACATGGATAAAGAATATGATACATCATTCCCTGATGTAGGCGAAGGTTGGAGTAAAGATTATATCGGTTACTTGGAGAAATTCAGTGTAGTAACAGGTTATGAAGACGGTACATTCAGACCTCAAAATTACATCACAAGAGCAGAAATGGCTGTTATGATGGCTAAGGCAGAGGGCTATGACATCTCAGGCTATATGTCTTCTGATGAATTAGCTTATCCTGACGTAGATGAGGGTTACAGTGAATGGGCTGTTAAGGCTATCAAGTATTTGACAGACAGAGGTATTATGGAAGGTTATCCTGACGGTACATTCGGTCCGAACAGACCTATAACAAGAGCAGAAACTGTTGCAACAGTTAACAGAGTTCTTGCAGATATGACTGTCGGAAATATCGAGGTACTTCCGTCAGATATGACAGAGGCACATTGGGCTTATAATGATGTAGTATTCGCAATGAACCACAGAATTCTTAAAGACGTTGCAGCTGATGAAAGTCAGTTCATCAAGTCAGAAGAATATGATAAGAATAAGATTACAGAAACAGAAGTTGTAGAAGACACATCAGACGAGAATGCCGGAGCGGGTGCATCACCTACTCCGGAGCCTTCTCCGACTCCCAATGCTTGATTAATAAGAGCTTTTTACGAAATTTGTAATAATAGAGGCAGCGAATTTTCGCTTGCCTCTGTTGTTGCATTTTCAAATTATACAAGAGTTTATCTTGTTTGCTTTGAAAATGTAATAACGTTATTGTCATAATGAGGTGAGGGCTTATGAAAAAACGAAATATATGTTATAGATTATTAACGGTATTATTAAGCGTTGCAATGTGTTTGCAAGGTGGATTTGTGGTGCCGGTTTTTGCAGATGGAGATTTCAGTTATTATTTGCAATATAACGAGGCAAGTAACGGAAAAATAAGTGAGGACCATCCTATCATCATTCCTGATGAAGATATAGATGCAGAATACGGACCACAGCCGCATGATAACTATCAAGGTACTGGTGGCGTGGTGGACGGACCTATACCGGATTGGAGCAGTAAACCGTACAGAATTATCGGATACACATTTGACGGTTGGTATACAGAAAATAACGGCGGAGGAACAAAGGTTGATGAAGATACAAATATATCATCATCAATGCTTGACAGATTTAATAATATCACATTGTACGGAAAGTGGAGTTTGTATAATTCACCTGATATAACAACAGGCTCAGTTGCATTTTCATCAAGAAACGTAAATGATGAAGATATTCCGTCACAGATAAATTGGACAGACGTAAACGGAAATGATTTGACGTTTGACAGCAAAGTTACTGACTATTATACGTATGTGTACGCAAATACCGCGTCTGTAAAAATGGATTTTGAACAGTATGAGCCGAGTGCGACAACAAGTGTTGCGGTAAACGGTGAAAAAGTTTCAATCAGTTCAGAGGATATTTCGGGTAAAGGTTATTGGTATAACGGTGAGGATCTTGAATCTCATGACATTATAACAGGTAAAAATATTTCTACAGAATATATGAACCTTGATTTTACCTCGACAGATAAAGAGTATAATGAAATCACCGTTACGATTACAATGCCTAATGATAAAAGTAGAACATATACTTTTCATGTTAAGCGTTTAAGTACAGAAATGCGACTTGCATACGGTAATACACCATACGGAAAGATTATGGCGTCTTCGCAAACCGATGATGCAAAAACTGCGCTTAAGTCAACTTTTGATTCGACGTATAAGTACAGAAATATCGCATATAATCCTTTGGCATGGAATATTTACGGTGCAGACGGCGTTGAAGTGAAAAAAGGTACTTCACCTCAAGAAAATCAATATATAAATTACGATAAAGACGAAACTGCAATAGTAGTATTTTCGGGTGATAGGTTTACAGATCCCGGAGTGACATTGTATGATTCTAACGGTGATGCAATAGAACTGACACAAGATAAGACGATAAAACGTACAATTCAGTATCAGACAGTATCGTCATTAAAATATGAAGATTGGGATAACACAACCGATAAAACCGATGTGAAAACATTGACCGGTGCAGACGGTGAGAATATAATAGACATTTTGCAAACTCAAAATGTTAAACCGGGCATATATACGATTACATATGAGTATGACCCTAATGACGGCACTCGTCCGTTAAAAGACGAGAGAAGTATGATTGTCTTGCCTAAAAAAGGCGATATGAATATGGACAATTATGTAAATATGCTTGATGTATTTATGTATGATAAAAATATTTCGGATACAAATATCAGCGATACATTATATAAATATCGTGCACTTGATATAAGCACAAGCGGCGGTAACGGAGTTGTTGATGAAACAGACAGAACCAATTTCTTAAACAAAAAAATGGCGGATTTATATACGTCGCTTTCAGTTGATGAAAAAGTAACACAGAAAGAATACAATGTTCCTACATCGGCAGATAGTAATAAAACACAACTGTATATGGACTTTATGGGAACAGAAACAGAGCCGAATACATCTGCGGACAAAACTCAGGAACTTCAGAAAAATGACGCTTTTTGGATAGGTTACAGATTTGACAATACAGCCAATCTAAAGACTGATAAGTTGAAAGAAATCACTTTGTCGGTGGATTATGATTCGAGATATGTAAATCCGACTGCATTGAATACTACTGCACTAAAAACACAACTTCAGAAAAATAATCCTGAGCTTGAAGTATTTGATATAACCGGAGATACAAATTATAAGAAAAACTATGCGGTTGATTCTTCAACATCGTCATATACATGGAATGATACAGGGGCTGTAAAAACACTTGTTATTGAGTTGTGTTTGAAAGACGGTCAAACATTTAATTTGTCAGACGGTTATTTTATAAAATTGCCGTTTAAAGTAAAAACAGTACCGCCGGAAGGCAGAAATGTTATATCAACTAAACTTGGCGCTACATCATTGAATATGCAAATCGGTGATGAAGGATATATGTGGGATACAAGTGGTGCGTCTAATTCTATCACTGAAAATCTTATGGACAAATTGCAATATATGGGCGATTATGTGCCTGAATTTGTTCCGGAAGATCCGGCTAAGGAATTGGAAAATGCAGTTTACGGTACTGATAAATCATACACAGGATTTGAGAAAAAAGGCACGGTTGACGGTGATATTCCTACCGGTATGACATATAATCAATCAGTCGGAACAATAACCGGTACACCGAAAAAGGCAGGAGTTTTTGTATTTTACATAAACGGTATAAAATATCAGATTACAGTAGAAAAAGCAAAACTTACCGTTACAGCAGATGATAATACAAAAGTATACGGAAGTGCAAATCCGTCATTTACATTTAAGTATGACGAAACGTGTTTAAAAAATAACGACGCAATCGCTACAGCTGTTAAGACTGCTCCGCAGATAAGTTGTGAGGCTGATACAACAACGGATTGTCAGGATGATTATCCGATAAACTTTGTTGAAAATAGCGGTGAATCTGATAATTATTATTTTGATTTTGTCAGTGGCAAGCTTAGCATAACACCGAAAGAAATAACGGTAAGTAAAGTTAAGATACCGTCTTGCAGTATAAATGCAACATTCCCTTATACATTTACCGCAACTTGTTCCGGTGATGAATTTACTGCGTCGGGAATTATTAGCAATGACATAATAAAGATTGAATATGACGTTACATACACTGATACCGAGTCAACAAAAGCTGTTGGTAAAAATAAAAAGGTAACGGCAACCAACATAAAAGTCAAAACTGATGACGATTATCCGGACGGGAAAAATTATACTGTTAAATCTGCTACTTTAACGAGCAGTGATGGTGAAATTGTTGCGGATAATATAACCGAATTTGAAGTAACAGAAGAATGTAAACTTGAATATACTTACGGTGAAACACTTGATTTAAAAACCGGTAACGTCAAAATCACATACGGTAGCGGTACTGTTGAAAATGTGACATTTGAAGAGGCTGTTGAAAAAGGCCTGACAATAAAATACAGTAATAAAACAACAGCTAAAACCGGAGATCATTTGAGCGTGTCGGATACCGGAAAGTGGCTTATGCTTACAATGGATGGTATAAGCTCTTGGTATAAGACAAATAATTTCAAGATAAATAAAAAAGATCTTCATATAAAAGCTGATAATAAACAAAGATATTACGGTGATGAAAACAGTAGTGTAACATTTACATATACTTTTACCAACAGCGATTTTGTTTACGGTGAAACAAGCAGTACGTTTACCGGCTTTGTTGCACCTGAATTTAGCTGTCAAGCTACTGCATCCACTGAAATTGATAAAGAAAAAGGCTATACCGAGTCGACAATAGAATTGTCGGGCGGTACAAGTGATAACTATAATATTTTGTGCGAAAACGGTACGCTTACAATTAATAAAAGACCGTTAAAGGTTGAAAAGATTACAGGTGAAGTACCTTCACTTATTTCAAAATATTATTTAAACAGTGACGGCAGTGAAAAAACGGCACCATATAAAGTGCCTGCATCGGCTGAAAAATCAACAGACAAAAATACAATGAACGTAAGTGGATTGTATAACAGTGATGAAGTTAAAGTTCTTTATAATGCACAATATGCAAATCACACTGCGGCTGAAAATGTTCAAGTAACGGTTGATGATTTAAAAATGGACGATACGTTCGGTAAGAGTTACAACTATACAGTTTCATCTGATTCAATAACAACCGCAGACGGCGGACGAGTTTATATTCAGAGTATAACAGGTCTTGAAATTGTTGAACAACCTACAACAGAATATGTTTACGGAACACCGCTTAATCTTGAAAGCGGAAAAGTAAAATTGACGTTTGATAATGAACAAGTTATCAATGTTAATTTTGAAGAATTAAAATCTTATGATGTTAAGCTCACATATACGGGCGGAGAGGTTGAACCTAAAAATAATGAACATTTAGTTGTTAAAGACACGGGAAAGACTATAACTGTCACACCGGATACTTTTTATGATGTTGAGGCAGTTACAACCGATAAGATAACGGTTACAAAACATGACCTTCACGTAAAGGCTGATGATATATATACGACTTATGGTGAAAATATAAGTCAGTATGCAAGCGGATATGGATACACATATACAGAAAGTGATTTCCAATATGATGATGCAGACGATGTAGAAAACATTTCGGGATATAAAAAGCCTAAAATTGTCTGCAAAGAGGATGACGGAACAACAAATGTAAATCAAAAGACATTAGCCGGCACATATACATTGTCTATAAGCGGTGCTGACGCCGAAAACTATAATATTTTGTATGAAAACGGCAACCTTGTAATAAGACAAAGACCTCTTATTGTACAAACGGTTAATAATATTCCTAATCTTACATCAAAAGAAGCATTTGAAAGTGACCTTGTAAAGAACATTGACGTCAAAACAGACGTTGATTCAGCGGCTTTAACATTTGCCGAAAACAGAGGCCCTTTGTGGGATGATTGTGTGCATATAACTTTTGATGCAACATATACGGATAATTCGGCAGTAGGGGAAACAGATGTTGATATAACCAATGCTGTCTTGGATACAAGCTACGGTGACGCAAGAAACTATTATCTTCAAAAGATAGAAACTCCGCAAAAGGGGTTTGCGGTTAAGTCTGTTATGACAGCTATTGAAATAACAACAGATCCAACCCAAAATAATGACGGAACAAGCCGTGAATATAAGTATGGAGATAAGCTTGATTTCAGCGGTGGAAAGTTTAAATTAACATACGATAACGGTGATGTTATTGAAAATGTTCCGTTTAATAAACTTGCAGAGTATGATGTTAAAGCTGTATACACAGGTACAGATACAGAAGTTGAGGACGGAGCTTTTGCAACAATTAAAAGTCACAATGGAAATACCATTACTTTTGTTCCGCCAACTGATGCAACGGCAGAAAAAGTGGTTACAGGTGAGATAACCGTAAAGAAACGTCCTTTACATGTTATTGTAAATGACGCATCATATACATATGGTGATGAGCCGTCTACTTACACAATCGACTATGAAAAGAGTGATTTGGCAGACGGCGAAACAATAATATCCGCACTTGGAACATTATTTACTCCACCGACTGTACAATGTAAGATTGACGATAAAGATGCGGATAATAAGACAAATGCGGGTACTTATGAAGATGTAATTACTGCATTTGGCGGAAGTGCGGATAATTATGAATTTATATGTGAAGATAAGGGCAGTTTGACTGTTAATAAGCGTGAATTGAAAATCAATTCAATTAATAATGGTATTCCTGATTTGACTTCATCAATAGCATATGAACATAATTATCAGTTGCCAATAAAATTGGACGGTACTGCGTCTAATTCGGATATGGATATAGTCAACCTTGTAAATAATGATAGCATTGATATTACCTATAAAGCGGTATATAACAGTCTTGAACAGACAGACAATGCAACTGTAGATATAGAAGATGTCGAATTTGCAAATGATTGTGACAGTAGTAAAAATTATACTTTAGTAACTGTACCGACAACATCAAGCGGTAAGATTATGACCAGACTTATGTCTGAAATTATTGTTAATAGCAGTCCGGATAAAATGGAGTATACTTACGGTGAATGGTTTGCTCTAAAGGGCGGCAGTGTTGATATTAAGTATAACAGCGGATATGTTGAAAGTGATGTACCGTTTGAAAGACTTGCTGATTTTGGTATAGACTTGACTTTTGTAAAGAAAGAAAACGGTAGCGAAACAGAAATAGGAACAGTGAAAAACAATACATTGCTTACTGTTTCAAAGTATAACGGTGCGTTTATAAAACTTACAATAAATGATCCGACTAAAGCAACCGATGATTTGCAAGCGGCTTATTCTTCTGATAGTTTGAAAGTAAACAAACATCAAATGAGAGTTGTTGCCGATGATGTGACATTGACATACGGTGATAATACGCCGAGTGAATACACATTCCATTATACGACGGCTGACCTTGTAAACGGTGATACGTTATCGAGCGAAAGATTTAACGAAGGACTTAGCGAACCGACTGTATCGTGTGATTATGTAAGCGGACAATCAGTTTGTGGAGAATATGATATTATACCGAGCGGCGGCGGAAATGATAACTATGATTTCGTATATGTAAACGGAACTGTAACTGTAAACAAGAAACAGATTACGATAGATTCTATCGATAATGGTGTTCCGACGCTTACATCAGAAATAATATATAAGAATAATTCAATTCTTCCTATTTATATTGAATCAACGGCAGTATATACGAATGAACAGAAAGATATGACTGTAAGCGGTATTATCAACAACGATGAAATAGGCATAACATATGATACAGTATATACATCAAAAGACGTGGCAGAAACTATAACCGTTAAGATAGAAGACGTTAAGTTTGACGATAGCCATGAGAAAAATGTATGTTATGAAATTAAATCATATCCAAGTGAGGCGTCAGGTGGTACAGTTCTTGAAGAACAGATTACAAGTGTTGTTATAACAAGTGATCCGGTTTTGAGAGATGATAACGGCAAACAGATTGAATATACTTACGGAGATAAGTTGAACCTTAATCGTGGTGCGGTTACGGTTGAATATGATAGTGGAAGAATTCAGAAAAACTTGAAGTTTAATGAGTTGACCGAAAAAACAGATGGTAAAGTTAAACTTGTATATACTGACGGTACTGATGAAACTCCTGTGGCAGATAATGATGTCTTGACTACTGCATATCATAACGGTAAGTCAATAAAACTGAAAGTTGATACAAAAGCAACACTTGAAGAACCTCAAACGGCACAACTTTTGGTGAATAAAGCCGTTATAACTGTAACGGCGAAAGATAAAGAAAGATTTTACGGAGATAAAAATCCTACATTAGAATATGAATACAGTGGGTTTGTAAATGGTGATGATGAGCATTCTGAAAATTTCAGAAATGAATTGGAAGAACCGAAAATATCATGCGATACTAATGAAAAAACTCCTGTAGGAACATACGATATTGAATTATCTTCGGCAAGTTCGGCAAATTATACTTTTAAACTTGTACCGGCGACGCTTACCATAAATAAACGTCCGATTGATGTTAAGAAGATAACCGGAGGCATTCCGGCATTGACATCAAAAATGATATATGATGATCCTCAGCTTGTACATAAAATTGACGGTGTTGCAATAAATACCGCAGGACAGGTTGAATTTGATAACCTTTCATATGGTGATACGGTGAAACTTGATTATACTGTTATGTATACAAGTGTAATTCCGTCAGATAATGTTCTTGTTAATATTTATGATATAACAATAGACGAATCATACGGAGAGGGAAGTAATTATGTACTTAGAGATGTACCGAGTACAACTTTAGGCGGACGAATTTATGATAAACAAATTTCAATGGTTGAAATTATAAAACAACCGAAACTTGAGTATACATATGGCGAAACATTAGATTTGTCGGAAAAGGGCGTAAGAATAACATATGATAACGGTTTAGTTGTTTATGATGTTGCATATGATGAACTTGGATATTATGGTGTTGACGTTACTCTGACAGACTCTGAAGGTGTGGAAAAAGAGGCTATAGACGGAGATAAGTTAACCGTAACAAAACATAACGGTGCATATTTAACACTTATTCCGCAAACTGAATTAAGCAATGTTCTTTCTGTAAAGAGTCAGGAAATGAAAATTAATAAAAAGCCGATAAATGTTAATATCAATGATGTGACGGCAATATATGGTGATGATCCAACAGCTGATTTTAGTTTTGCGTATAATGATAGCGATTTTGCTTATGGTGAAACACAAGACAGTGTCGAGTTCAAAGATAATTTGACAGAACCTGTGTTTGTTTGTAAAGAACGTGACGGTTCAACAGATGTAAGCTCAAAATCAGATGTCGGAAGATATACGATTACAATGACAGGTGCTCAAAGTGACAATTATCGTTTTGTATATAATAACGGTACATTGGTTATTCAGAAGAGGAAACTTGTCGTAAAAGATATAACAGACGGTATCCCTGTTCTTACATCGGATATAATTTTCGATAATCAAGGTCAAATTCATAAATTAGACGGCAAGGCAGATAATGATATTTTGAGTCTTGAAAACCTTGTTAATAATGATAAAGTGTGTGTTTTGTATAAAGCAGTTTATAAAACAGAACAACCGACAACGAAATGTGATGTAGATATTGAATATGTTTCGATGGATGATTCTTATGGCAAGAGTTATAATTATGAAATTGATGAAACAGAGAGTGTTAAAAACGTTTCCGGCGGTAGAATTAATAATAGGGAACTTACAACTGTTGAAATTGTAAGTCAACCCAAAACAGAATATGTATATGGTGAAAAGCTTGATTTAAGCAATGCTAAAGCGAGAATTACATATGATAGCGGGTATGTTGAAGATAATGTACCATTTACTGAATTGGGAGAATACGGTGTGACTATCGGTTATCCGAATGATGACGGAACGATAACCGCTGCTAAAGACGGGGATGTGTTGACAGTTCCTGATCATAACGGAAAATGTATTGAACTTTTGGCTCAAAGCACTCATAAAGTTCCTACAGTACAAACTGACAATTTAACTGTTGAAAAAAGAGTGTTAGAGTATGGAGAGTGTATCGTAAATCCTATAGTTTATGACGGAAAGACATTACAGACAACCGGTACGATAGCATTTTCAAACGTTCAAAATAATGATAAAGTGACAGCAACGGGTGAATTTTCGTTTGAAGATTTTAATGCCGGAAAAGATAAAACAGTTAATATATTGAATGTTAAACTTGATAAACCGTTTGACGAAAACTATGAACTTTCTTCGGATAATGTGTTGTCAAAAGGTAATATTGAAAAAGCGACATTGACTGTTTTACTTAAGGAAGATGATATATCTATTTCTGATGAAAGTAATATATTGACTGTTACTGCTCCGGAGATGACTCAGTTTGAGATAGACGGTGGAGCTAAGTATCAGTATTCAATAGACGGCGGTAAAACGTGGAAAGATGAAAATTCATTTGAAAACCTTGAATTGGGACAAGAATGTAGTGTTTGCATAAGATTTGCGGAAACGGATAATTTCAATCAATCTGAAATTAGTATTCCGATAAGTAAAAAATCTTTTGCCAATAAGATTACTCTTGTGTCAATAGACGATATGACGGTGCTAAAGAGTTTTTATACTAATGTTGTCACTGTTGAAAAAGAAGCTGATTTCAGAAATCTTATCGGAGATATAGGAGTAACATATTACGCTTGCTATAAAAATGATAAGGGCAGTGAAAGCATCAAATATCCTTTGACCTTTGATGGGGATGTAACGATTTATACAACGCTTAAAAAGAAGAGTAGTCATGGAAAGGGAAATAACCATTCTTCAAACTCTACACCTACGCCAACAGTTGCACCTACAATTTTGCCAACGGAAGAGCCGATAGAAACGGAATCACCTTCAGAAACCTTAAAACCTACGCAAAAACCTCAAAGTGATACTAATGAACCATATATGTCGGGATATGAGGGAAAAATCAATCCTGACGGATATATGACAAGAGCAGAGGCGGCAACAGTTATGGTTAATCTGAGTGGTGGACTTGAGAAAGAAAGCATTAATATATTCAAGGATGTAGCTGATGGAACATGGTATAAAAACTATATTGCAGCAGCAAGTGAAAAAGGGTATATTTCCGGATTTGAAGATGGAACATTTAAACCGGAAGAACCTGTTACGAGAGAACAATTTGTTGCAATGATATTGCGATATACAAAGACATCAACGGAAAAGGGTGAGACATTCTCAGACGTTGAAATAAATCGTTGGAGTGCAGGATTTGTATATACTGCAGTCAAGTTGGGTATAATTTCAGGTTATCAAGACGGAACGTTTAAACCTGAAAATCCTGTGACTCGTGCAGAGGTGGCGAGAATTGTAAATGTTGCAACAGGCAGAATACCTGATAAGGCTGTGATTGACGTTATGATATGTCCATATAGCGATTTGCCAAAATCGCATTGGGCTTATTATGAATTAATGTATGCGTCAACATATGTGCAAAAAGATTAATCAAAAAGAGTACAGATTTTGAACCGACCCCCAAAAGTTAGACCAAAAATCTAACGAATTGGCGGTCGGTTCATTTCAGATCTGTACTCTTTTTTGAATCTGTACAAAACCATATTTTGCGTTGTGTCTAAGTCTAAACTTTCATAAAAATACTCACTGAGGCATAAACAGCCAAAAGTTTTGTGAGTAAATTGTCGGAATAAAAGAAAAACCTTGTAAACATTACTGCTTACAAGGTTTGTGGTGCCGATGGTGGGGGTCGAACCCACACGATGTTGCCATCACGGGATTTTGAGTCCCGCGCGTCTGCCAATTCCACCACATCGGCAAATTACCCAATTATAATACCATAAATATCTTCTAATGTCAAGACTAAAATCAAGAAATAAGTATTTTTTCTATTCCGCCGATATGTTTTTTGAAAAGTCTTGCGATAAAGCCTACAAGAATAGCGGCAACAATAGTTCCTTCGCGGACGCCGTCAAGGTGTCTGAACATTATAAACGATAAAATTGCCGCAATTACTGTCATAGACGAATCGAATGCGATTTTGGTTTTACCGAAATCGGTACTGAACACATCGGAAACCGCTCTGACGGTTGCCTCACCCGGTAACATTGCGACGTTTGCGACCATTTCCATAAACACACCGAAACCGAGAATTAAACAGCCTACTATAAGTGATACAACTTTCATAGCATATGTTTCGGGCTGCATAAATCCGAGCAATGACATTGTTAAGTCAATGAAGAATGAAAACAATGCGATAATCGGCAGCTGCAACAAGTTTTGAAGTTGAAAATTACGTCTTAAAAGAATTACTTGAAGAATTACAAGAAAAATATTAAAAACCAACGTAAACATTCCGACTGTCGGCGTAAAACCAAGACTTAGAGTGTAGGGGATACTTGTAATCGGTGAAGTACCGAGTCCGGCTTTTGTGATAAAGCTTACGCCGAGTCCGTTGACGAAAAGTCCCGCAAGTAAAAATATGTATCGTTTTATTAATTCTGTTTTGTCTGTCACTGTAATTCCTCCGTATTTGTCATATTATTGCATATTTTAAAGAATGTACCTATAAACTGCTCTTTTTCACTTTCTGAAATTCCGCTCAAAATCTCATTTTCGACTTTTTTAAAAGTATCATTCACTATTTCTTGAAGCCGTTTGCCCTCATCGGTCAAATACACATATAAAGAACGCTTGTTTCCGTCCTTTGTTTGACGTATAATAAGCTTTTTTTCTTCCATGCGTGACAGTATGCCGGTAAGCGTTGCCGGCTCGATTTGACACCCTGTGGCGATTGATTTTTGTATGCAACCGTTATGCTTACCTAAAAAGTCAAGCACTTTCGGCTGACCTGCTGTGAGTTTATAGGGGGATAGAGCGTCCAATACCTTTTTTTGAAACAATGATTGGTTTACCATTATCATATAATGAAAACTTTTATCCATAAAGCACCTCTATTATTAGTATGCTAATAGTTAGCTTGCTAACTATTATAACTCTGTATGCGAATTTTGTCAATAGGCAAAATAAAAAACCTAAACTCAAAAGGGTTTAGGTTTTTATGAATTATGAAATTTGTTTTTGCAATGTTTTATATAAACTTGTTGTGTAATTGCCACCGTAACCGCCTCTTACATAAGAACAAAATAATACTTTATTCAAGAGGTCATAAAAATCTGCTCTTGATATAGGTAACTGCGCGTTTGATGTGTCGGTACTGTTTATAAGACCGCGATAATATACTGCCGTATATATATCGTCTGTGCTGTATGTATCTGTATCTTTTATATAACGCGTACAACCATAGAAACTTTGCGTTAAACGCATTACCCAAGTCAATACTTGCAAATTAGTCAAATTATCTGCAAAATTAAGGTTTAGTATATCGTTGTGTGTCAATACTAAATCTTTCTTAAGAATTATAGACGATATTTTTGCTGAATCGTAAGTATCGTCTGTAGGTTCAAGTTTACTGATGGAATACCACGCGTTTAACATAGATTCGTCCGGTGTTCTGGTGCTGAATTTGCTAAAGGTGTTTAACGCTTCGGCAACGGTTATATATCCGTCTTTGTTTAAATCATCATCTGAAATAATGCCGAATTTAATTAATTGGGAGAAATCTCCTTGTTTGTAACTTGCGATGTGTACTTCTTTGTTATCGTCATCCCAATCAATATTTACGTGAAATGCCGATTTAAAATCGGAAAGCGGAATATATGTGGTGTCATTAATTATTTGAGGTGCGACTTCAAGATGAACTTTGCCGTCTACTGTTTCTTCATAGAATATAAATTCAAGAATTGCTTCCAAATTGTCAATCGTAAATTTCAGTGTAGTTAGATTTTTTGATATTATAACTGTCTGTGTATCGTTGTCCCAATCGACTGTATAGTCAAGATATTCAGAAATAGCACGAACAGGTACAAGTGTGCGGTCGTTTTCGATAATTATAGGTGCGTCTGTAATCATTTCTGTATCGTTAACATACACTTTCACGTCATTGTCAGCCAAAGCGCATGGCACGATTTGAGCAGTAAGAGCAAGTGCGGAAAGCAGGCTTATAATTTTTTTCTTCATAACAACATCTCCTTTTCCGTAATTTACAATATTTATAATCGAATTATATCATATCGAACAGATTTATGTCAATAATTAACTGTAAAATAACACAAAAAAATACTGTCCTCTCATTTTGAGAGGACAGTATAATTAAATCGAATTAGTAAACTCTTACTGCACCTGCGTATTGAGAAATACGGTATTCTGTGTTGATTGAAGAAATCTTAACAACGTCACCTGTTTGAGGAGCGTGAATCATATTTCCGTTACCTACATAGATACCAACGTGGTGAATGTTTCCGCCCTTACCGAAGAATACAAGGTCACCCGGTTGTAGGTTGTCACGACTTACATAAGTTCCGTTATTTCTTTGGTCTGCCGCTACACGGCTTACGCTGATACCGTTCTTTGAACATACATACTGCACAAGACCGCTGCAGTCGAAACCTGATGGGGAAGTACCGCCCCAAACATACGGAACACCAAGATACTGCATTGCTGTGTTTACGATAGATTGTCCCTTTGATGAAGATGACGGAGCCGACTGTGTTTCTTCTGATTGTGAAGATGCTGACGGTGCAGATGTTGCAACGTTGGCTGCGGCTGCGTTTTGCTTGGCAATTCTTTCTGCTCTTTCAGCGGCTGCCTTTGCGTCTGCAATTTCCTGTTGTTTTTGTGCGATAGTGTCTTTTTCTATCCATTCGCCTGTGAATTGAAGGGAAGTATTGATAACGTAACCTTCTTTATAGTCATCACCGTAGCAAATCTTTATAAAATCATTTTCACCGCTTAGTACATATACATAAGTACCGTCTGAAAGTTCTTCTATAACATCTGCGTCAGTGTTTGCTGCACTTCTTACTCTTACAGATTCGCCTGAAAGTGTAACTTGAGCAATTCTGTAATTAGTATAACTCTTTTTAGCCTCATCTGCAAGGTTTTTATCTTGAGTTATTGATTCACTTGGAACATAACCTGTCTTACCGCCGTTATAAGCTATTTTGTACCAACCCTCTGAGTTTTCCATAACTTCAACTTCTGTACATACTTCGACTTTGTCGATAACGTTAGCCTCGTCTGATGGAGTTTCTCTTACGTCAAGTGAACCGTTTGAGATAAGTACATAGCCAAGAGGGTAAAAACTCTTTGCTGCAATTTCGCTTTCTTCTGCTGTATTTTCCGCAGAAGTTTCTGTAGGTTCTGTTGAAATCTCGGCAGTACCTTTAACTGCGTCTGTAATATCCTTTTGAGCGATTGTTATGTTCTGCTCTGCTGCTGCCGCATTTATTCTTTGTTCTCTTTCTGTTTTTGAATTGTTTAAGCCGGATGCTTGTGCTACTGCAAGTGAACTTATCATTGCTACTGCTATTACAGCAATAAGTGAATGCTTAAAGTTCTTCATAAAATAAAACCTCCTAATGATTTAAGTTTTCTTAACGATTACTTAAATTGCATTTGTATTTCTAATATATTTCTAAAACATTACAAACAGGATTATACACCACATTAAACCATTTGTCAACACTTTTTTAATCGTATCGTATTCTTTTTGTAACAATTCAGTAATAAAACGGTAGCTTTTGTAACATAAAACAAGGGGTAAAATGTTCAATATGTCGCATAAACAGTACGTTTTGTAGGTGAAATAATGTAAAAGTGTACAAAATTCAAATAATTCAAAAATTACAGAATTTCAGCCTAATATTACAGGCAGATTACGCGTAAAGTATGTTTCTTTGTAAAAATCGGTGCATTTATATTACAAACACGTTACAAAGATTACAAAAGTTACATTGCCGTTGTAAAGAAAACTGCGATTTGATATAATTAAAGCATACAAGGAGTAAGAAATATGGTTGAATATATTAAAATCGCCGTATTCTTTTCGATTGGGGTGTATATTTACGAACGCATAGACATTGCGTTTGCATTAATTTTTCTTTTGTCCCTTATAATGGTATTGACAGTTGTGTCGGTTTTTAAACATAAATTCAATACAAAAATACTTGTTATGATGACGGCGCTTGTTATGGGCACAGTTCTTTGCAACGCCCAAGTAAGCGAAAATGCACATGATTTGTATAAGTATGAAGGGCGGTATGTGACTGTCGTCGGTCGTGTGTGCGAGATACCGCAGGACAGTGAAGAAGATGAAAATGTACGATATGTAATCGATGTGCGTAAAGTAAATAATGAAAAGGTAAGGGATAAAATCCTTCTTACTTCCGATAATAAGCCGGAATACGGTGATACCGTAACTTTCGGCGGATTTATCGACGAACTTCCTGAAAAATTGAATAGAAATGGCTTTGATTATAAGAAATATTATAAAAAATTGGGGATTTTCTTTAAATCATACAGCAGTGAAGTTAAACTTTCGGACGAAGTGATAAAAGATTATTCACCATATGCGATTAACAATTCGTTTAAGAACTCAATTTCAAAATTAATTGACAAGCATTACAAGGGCGATTACAATGCGATAATGAAAGCTGTGCTGATAGGGGATAAAAAAGAATTTTCGGACGATTTTGATAAGATACTTACCAAAACGGGTACGAAAAGATATTTTTATTCTTCGTATCTTCATATAATGCTTTTAATGTCCTTAATAACGCTTGTTTTGGGCATATTCAAAAAGAGGACACGCGATATTTTGACGGTGTTTCTTCTTATTATATATGCTTTCGCAAATGCAAACAATACCGTTTCGGTCAGATTGGCTGTGATGATAGCGGTAATAATATTTACCGAAAGTAAATTCGGACGTAAATATTATCCGGATATAGTCGGTATAACGTTGCTTGCGGTCGGAGCGGCAAACCCGATAATGCTGTTTGACGCAGGATTTGTGATGTCGGTGCTGTCGGCAATTATGATATATTACTTTTACGACTGTGTGCACGGTAAACTTAAATTTATACATATAAAATACATTCGCAGACTTTTTGCGATAGGCATAATTTGTACAATCGGACTTTTGCCTGTTTCGGCGTACTTTTTCGGTGCTGTTTCGATATATTCGATTGTTTTGTCAATAATAATGTTGCCTTGCGTGACGGTGATTATAGTGCTTGCACCGATTTTGCTTGTAATGCTTGCGGTATTCAATACCGCACCGCTGTTTAAACAGGCGGTTGACTGTGTGCTGTTTATACTAAAACTTGTGCCGACAATTTCATATAAACTCGGTCTTGTATCGCATACAGTTGCAAAACCGAATTTGTTATTACTTATTATATACACTCTTGCCGTTGTCTGCGGAGTGAAATATATTAAGAAGAAAAACAGTCAAATGCGTATTGCGATTTTTGTTGCGGCGGCATTGATGACTTCGTATGTAATAGGCGAAGTGATTAGTACAAATAATGTGGAAATTACATTCGTCAATGTCGGTCAGGGTGACGGTGCGGTAATTCAAGCACCGTACCGATTTAATGTGCTTATAGACGGCGGTGGTGGTAATTCGTATTCTGATTACAACCCCGGTGAAAAGGTGTACCTTGATTATCTTGAAACAGAGGGGATAACAAAGGCAGACAGTGCGTTTGTAAGTCATTATCATCAAGACCATGTGCAGGGAATTATAGCGGCAATGGAGAATATAAAGGTAAGAAATTTATTTCTGCCCGATAATATGGAGGGCAGTGAATGGCGTTCGGCACTTGAAAATACCGCAAGGGAAAACGGCACGACAGTGCATTACATTTCACAGGAAACACTTCTTACTTATAATAACGGAATGACAATAAGAATTATTCCTCCGTCAAATAAGACAGGGTTAAGTGATGATGAAAATGATACTTCATATGTGTATTACGTTGAGTATAACGGTTTTTCTGCAACATTTACGGGTGATATGTCAGCATTTGCCGAAAAGAATTTGATTGACGACGGAAAAGCAGGCAAAACGAACTTGTTAAAGGTTGCACATCACGGCTCGAATACCGCAACGTGTGAAGAATGGGTTGAAAAATTAACTCCCGAATATGCGGTTATAAGCGTCGGTGAGAATAATCCATATAATTTGCCGAATGACGATGTACTTGAAAGACTGAAAAATGCACAGGTTTTTCGTACTGATTATGACGGCGATATAAAATTTATAATACATAAAAACGGCAGTGCCGAAACGGATATATATAATAGGAGATAAGAATGGCGGAAAAGAAAAACGGAAATTTGTTAAAACTGAAAAAACAGCTTAAAGAGGGTGTTTTAGCACCTTTATATGTGTTTTACGGTGAGGAGGACTACCTGCGTGAAATGTACGTTAATAGGGTAAAAGACTGCGTTCCGGACGGCGGATTCCCCGACTTTAACCACATAAAAATTGAAGGCCGTGACGTTGCGTTTTCGGAATATGACGACGCGTGGGAAAGCTTTCCGATGATGACGGAGAAAAAGCTGATACACATTAAGGACAGCGGTATTTTTCAGTTGAAAAGCGGAAAAGATGAGGCATCGACAGAAGAAAAAAAGGAATTTTGGACCGAAAAGTTTAAAAGAATATCTGACGATACGGTCGTGATTTTCGATGAAACATCGGTTGATAAAAGAAGTGCTTTGTATAAGGCGGCGGCAAAGGTCGGAACAGTGGTTGAATTTACTTATTTGAGTGAGGCTGACCTTGTGACGTGGGTTGTCAAGCAATTTCTGAACGCAAAAAAGAAGATTTCAAAAGAAAATGCGTATTACCTTATAACCATATGTGACAGTGGTTTGGCGAGCATTAATAATGAAATAAAAAAGCTGATTGATTTTTGTGATGAAGAAATATATAAAACCGATATTGACAGAGTTGTTGCAAAGTCAATGGAAGTTATCGTTTTTGAACTTACGGACGCGATTATGCTCGGCAATACACAAAAGGCAATGGAAACGCTTGCCGATTTAAAAACGGTCAAAGAAAATGTGTTTACGCTTATATATTTAATGCTTTCGACATTTGAAAAAATGCTCCGTGTAAAATTAATGAACGGTGCGCCGCAAGCTGAGGTTGCATCGGAAATAGGCGTTTCGTTGTTTGTTGCAAGAAAATATATAAACAGCGCAAAAGGCTTTTCGGAGGATTCGCTTGTTTGGATGCTAAGGCGAGTTGCGGAGATTGACTTGGCGATAAAAGAAGGACGTGTTGAAGAGTGGAATGCATTGGAACAATATGTTGCGGAATGTATCTACAGAAGTCACAAATAAAATTTATATAAAAAGAGGGAGAAATTATGAAAAAACAACTTATTGCAGTGGTGTCTGCGTTGGCAATGACGTTTACGTCATTACCGTGTGTGAGTATTGCGGCGGAAAATGTGCCGAAACCCGTTTTACAGTACACGTTTGACGGAAACAAACAGCTTGCCGACCAAAACGGCAAGAATGAATTGAAACTGTCGGGTGGTGCAAGTGTAACCGATGACGGTAACAAGGGTAAAGGTCTTTTGCTTGACGGTACGGATGGCTATGCCGAATTGCCGGATAATATTCTGTCAAGCGATATGACTGTTACAACGTGGGTGAAGATTAATAAATTCACAACATGGGGCAGAGTTTTCGATTTCGGTACGGACTCAAACCAAAACTTTTTCTTTGCACCGTACAGTGGCGGTGCTTCAAGATTGGAGATAAAAAACGGTGCAACCGTTGATACAATGGATTGCACGCAGGAAACCGCAAAAGATTGGGTAAACTATGCGATAACAATTAAAGGCGATACCGTTTCATATTACAGAAACGGCAGACTTATAAAGAGTAAGTCGGGTATAAAGGATATATCCGAACTTACAAACACTGCTAATTATATAGGTAAGTCGCACTATGACGGTGACGCATATTTGTCGGCGGTAGTGGACGATTTCAGAGTTTATAACACCGCACTTTCACAGGACGAAATATTAAAAGTTATGGCTGACGGTGAAATAAATGCCGATGTTATGCTTGATTCATATGCGATAGACGATGAACAGATTGTGACAGGCGACAGTATAACTTTACCGCAGGCAGACGGTATTGTGTGGAATGAAACAGATAATCTCGGACTTATAAACACCGAAACAGGTGCGGTTAAGCATAATAAAACCGCCGAAACAGTAACGCTTGTGCAGTCATACGGGGGTGTAGACAGAGAGTATACACTGTATGTGACAGGCAGTGAGGAAGAACCTTATTCAATTAATATTGACGCTTCGGACAGGAGTAAGGACGTTTCGGACGATATGTGGGGATTGTTCTTCGAGGATATTAACTCTGCCGCAGACGGCGGACTTTATGCGGAAATGGTTCAAAACCGTTCTTTTGAAAAGAGTGATGAAAAAGAAGGACATTTATATAATTGGGGACTGTATTCAATATATAAAGAGCCTAACAGAGCGGACGGCAAATATTATACCGCCGAAAATATACAGGTTAAAACAGATAAACCGATGAACGAAAATAATCCTACATATATTACAATTCCGAAAGGTGAAATGATTTGTAATGACGGTTTTTATGACGGAACCGAATGGGATTGCGATAAAGGTACATCTTTCAGCGGAATGGAATTTAAAAATGGCGAAAAATATGATTTTTCGGTATATGCACGCGGCGAGGGTGAACTGACGGTGTCGTTGGGAATTGTAATAGATGAACATAAGGCTAGTTTTGAGGTTGAACCTTTTAATGAGGCTGCTGCCGTTATAAAATGTAATTCAAAAGACGATTGGAAAAAGTATTCTGTTACATTCACTGCTGACGAAGAACTTGAAAGTGACGGCAGCGGAATTATTGTTACAAATACAGGCGACAGTGACCTTGATGTAGATATGGTATCGCTTATGCCGGAGGATACATACAAAGGACACGGCTTGCGTAAGGATTTGATGGAACAGCTTGAAGCAATGCACCCTAAATTCTTGCGTTTTCCGGGAGGTTGTGCCGTTGAGGGACAGACAATGGATACGGCTTGGAACTGGAAAGATACAATCGGTGATGTGTCAGAGCGTAAGGAAATGATAAACATATGGAATCCGTCTGCGACAGAGCCGTATATGATGACTTACGGACTTGGTTTTTATGAGTATTTCCAAATGTGCGAGGACTTGGGTATGGAGCCTGTTCCTATTTTGAATTGCGGTATTGCGTGTCAAGTCCGCAGCGGAAGTGCGACGGACGAAGAACACCTTGTTCCTATGGACAAATTACAGCCGTATATTGACGATGCGCTTGACCTTATCGAATTTGCAAACGGTACTGATGAAAGTAATGAATGGGTGCAAAAGCGTATTCAAATGGGACATAAAGAGCCGTTTAATATGAAGTACATAGGTATCGGAAACGAGCAGTACGGCGATATTTACTTTGAAAGATATGAAGAATTTGCAAAGCAAATACACGAAAAATATCCTGATCTTAACCTTGTAACAACGTCAGGTACTGCGTCAAGCGGAAGTTCAAACGACCTTGCATGGAATTGGGCGAATGAACATGAGGAACTTGCCGACCGTATGGACGAGCATTATTATGAAACAGCCGATTGGTTCAGACAGCACGCTTACAGATATGATAATTACAGACGTGACACAAATACAAAGGTATTTTTGGGTGAATATGCGTCAAAGGGTAATGCTTGGTATAACGCACTGTCAGAGGCGGCGTTTATGACAGGTCTTGAAAGAAATGCGGACGTTGTGCGTATGGCGAGCTACGCGCCTATGTTTGCGAAGTACGGCAATACACAGTGGTCGGCGGCGGATATGATTTGGTTTAATAATTCGGATTACGTTCTTACACCGAATTATTACATTCAGTCGCTGTTCTCAAATAATCAAGGCAATTATTCTTTGCCGACAGAAGTTAAGCTGAACGGTATCGAAAAAGACGAGGCACTTAAAGGCGGTGTTGCAGTCGGCAGTTGGGGAACACATAATGAATTTAAAGATATAAGATTATATTCGGGTGATACTATCGGTGTATTGACGCCAAGTGAGTCTGAAGAATATGATGATGAGGACGATTATAACTTAGATGAAGAATATGATGAGGACGATTATAATTTAGAAGATAGGGGTTGGGAGATTGGCAAAGGCGAATGGACAATGAATAAAGAAGGCGCACTTGTCCAATCCTCTGATGAAACTGGTGCGATATGTTATTTCCCGTATCCGGATAACCGACAATATACTTTGTCGCTTAAAGCACGCAAATTAAGCGGCGGCGAAGGTTTCCAAATAGGAGTTGCGGTAGATGACGCATTGAATTATTACAGAGTTAATATAGGCGGTTGGGGCAATACAACCGCAAAGATACAGCACATTGTAAACGGTGTAAGTTCTTCTTCCGGTAACGTTGCGGAACAGTCATATGTCGGTAACGTGCATATAAATGATAATGAATGGTATGACGTTACGGTTGAAGTGACTGATGATGAAATCAAAGCATATTTGAATGATGAATTTATATGCTCATATAAAAAGCCTAAGGAATACGGCCCTGTGTATTCGTCAAGCGTGTATGATGAGGAAACGGGTGACGTTATCGTTAAGGTTGTCAATACAATGGACAGTGACGTAAATATAGGAATGAATGTATCGGGCGAAACGGTAACGTCAAATATCGCAAAGACAACTGTTATGTCGGGCGATACAAATTTGGAAAACAGTCTTGATAATAAAAATGCAATCGTACCGAAAGAAATTGAATTAACAAATGCAAGCAATAACTTTACATATAATGCGCCTGCCGATTCATTCAGTATTATAAGACTTAAAACAGGAAACGGCGGAAGTAAAGCGTATATTTCGGGATATGAGGACGGCACATTCAGACCGGATAATACAATAACCCGTGCTGAGGCGGCGGCAATTATAGCAAGATGTTCGTCTGATTTTGACGAAAATAAGACGTATTCAAGTGATTTCACTGATGTGTTGGGTGATGAATGGTATGCGAATTATGTCGGATATGCCGCTGAAAAGGGGTATATTTCGGGTTACGATGGCGGTCCATTTAAGGCTGACATAGATATAACACGTGGAGAATTGGCAGTTATTTTGAGTAAATACGGCTCATTTGACGGAGATGGAATATGTACAGAATTTTCAGATGTGCCAAACGATTATTATGCAACAGGATATATAAAGTCGTTGTATGATGAAAATATTGTAAGCGGATATGAGGACGGCACGTTTAAGCCTGATAATTCAGTAACTCGCGCGGAGGCGGTTACAATGATGAATAAAGTGCTTGATAATTCGATAGCGGAAAATGCAGAAAATCCGTTCGGTGATGTTTCACCAAATCATTGGGCGTATAATCAAATTATGACCGCAGTACAGGGAAAGTAGTCCACTACTTTCCCTCGTAGGGGCGGTCATTGGCCGCCCATTAAAGAAAACACAAAAAGGGCGACCGAAGATTGCCCCTACAAAAGCCTCTCCTTGAGGAGAGGTGTCACGAAGTGACGGAGAGGTGGCAGATGCGATATAACGAAAGTAGGGGACAGCACCTCGACGTCCCACATATGCTAACCGTAGTGGCGGTCATTGGCCGCCCATTAAAGAAAAGACAAAAAGGGCGACCGATGATCACCCCTACGAAAGCCACTCTTTGAGGAGAGGTGTCACGAAGTGACGGAGAGGTGGCAGAGGCGATATAACATAAGTAGGGGACAGCACTTCGATGTTCCGCATATGCTAACTGTAGGGGCGGTCATTGGCCGCCCATTAAAGAAAAGACAAAAAGGGCGACCGAAGATCGCCCCTACGAAAGCCGCTCTTTGAGGAGAGGTGTCACGAAGTGACGGAGAGGTGGCAGATGCGATATAACGAAAGTAGGGGACAGCGCCTCGACGTCCCACATATGCTAACCGTAGTGGCGGTCATTGGCCGCCTGTGTGAAATTAGAAAAGGGGCGACCGATGATCGCCCCTACGAAAGCCTCTCCTTGAGGAGAGGTGTCACGAAGTGACGGAGAGGTGGCAGATGTGATATAATGAAAGTAGGGGACAATACCTCGACGTCCCACATATGCTAACCGTAGTGGCTGTCATTGGCCGCCCATTAAAGAAAACACAAAAAGGGCGATCGAAGATTGCCCCTATAAAAGCCTCTCCTTGAGGAGAGGTGTCACGAAGTGACGGAGAGGTGGCAGATGCGATATAACGAAAGTAGGGGACGGCACGTCGATGTCCCTTGTAAGATAACCGTAGGGGCGGTCATTGGCCGCCCGTTGAAGGAAACACAAAAAGGGCGAACGATGATCGCCCCTACGAAAGCCACTCTTTAAAGGAGAGGTGGTAAAAATAAAAGGAGAAACACAATGAAAAGAGAAGATATAAACATACGTGATCCATTCATATTGCCGTATGAGGGCAAATATTACCTATACGGCTCACGCGGAAGTGAAGTGTGGGAGGACAACGCGACAGGACTTGACGTATACGTCAGTGACGACCTTGAAAATTGGTCTGAACCAAAAGAGATATTTACGCGAACGGCAGATTTTTGGGCGGACAGACATTATTGGGCACCCGAAGTTTATGCGTACAACGGCGCATTCTATATGTTTGCGTCATTCAAATCGGCGGACAGATGTCGCGGAACTATGATATTAAAGGCAGACAAGCCGGACGGCAAATTTACGGTACACAGTGAGGGTACAATTACACCGCCGGATTGGGAATCGCTTGACGGCACGTTATACATAAGCAAAAGCGGTAAGCCGTATATGATTTTCTGCCATGAATGGGTACAGGTAAATGACGGTGAAATGTGTGCGATTGAAATGAGTGCGGATTTAAAAAGAGCAGTCGGTGAGCCGATTTTGTTGTTTAAAGCGAGTGAGGCAAGCTGGATTGCCGAGGCACAGAAAAACAAAGGTATATATGTTACGGACGGTCCGTTTCCGTACAGATGTGCTGACGGTACGTTACTTTTGCTATGGTCAAGTATGGGCGAAGAAGGATATACAGAGGCTATTGCAGTGTCGGATAACGGCGACATAGACGGTAATTGGGTACAACGTGACGAACTACTGTTTAAAAAAGACGGCGGACACGGTATGATTTTCAAAACGTTTGATGATAAATTACTGTTGTTGCTACATTCGCCGAACAAGCATCCGCTTGAACGCCCTGCGTATTTTGAACTTGAGGATAAAAACGGAATGTTGTATGTGAAATAGGGGAAAAGTGATGAAAAAAACAATATCTATAATTATAAGTATTGCGATGTGTGCAATGCTTGCGTCATGCGGCGGTGTGAAGAACGAAGTATCCGATAAAAAACAGCCGACGCTCGTAGATACAATGAGCCTTGAAGAAAAAGTCGGACAAATTCTGTTCGTGCGTTGCGTTGAGGACGGACAAACAGATGATTTAATGAGTATAAAACCGGGCGGAATATTGATGTTCGGACGTGACTTTGAGGGACTTACAAAAGACGAAGTAAAAGAAAAAATACAGAGTTATCAAGATAAAAGCGACATACCGCTTATAATCGGTGCGGACGAGGAGGGAGGAACGGTTGTAAGAGTAAGTTCAAACCCTAATCTTGCACCCGAAAAATTCAAGTCACCGCAAGAGATTTACAATGAGGGCGGAATGGACGCAGTAGTTGAAAATGCAACGGAAAAATCGGAACTTCTTTTGAGCTTGGGAGTTAATATGAACCTTGCACCCGTTGCGGACGTTTCGACAAATCCGTCTGATTATATGTATGACAGAAGTCTTGGACAAAATGCGGAAGTTACGGCTGATTTCGTTTCAAAGACGGTAACGGCAATGAATAACGCAGGAATTATGAGCGTATTAAAGCATTTTCCCGGATATGGCGGTGTAGGCGGTGACAGTCATCAAGGCACTGTTTATGACGACAAAACTGCCGAGAGCATACGCGAAAACGACTTGCTTCCGTTTAAAGCCGGAATTGAGGCAGGTGCAAGCAGTGTGCTTGTGGCACATAATACGGTCAATGCACTTGACAGTGAAAACCCCGCGTCACTTTCACCGACAATTCACAATATGCTTAGAGATGAGTGCGGTTTTGACGGTGTTATAATGACAGACGACATTGCTATGGGCGCAGTCGCAGATATGGAGAATGTGTACGTTAAAGCGGTAAATGCGGGTAATGACTTACTTATAACGACCGATTATCAAACAGGTTATAATCAGATTTTAAACGCAGTTAAATGCGGTGAAATCAGCGAAGAGACACTAAACAGTGCAGTAGAGCGAGTGCTTAAGATGAAAGGGCAAATATAAAATAAAGGCTGTCGATTTCGACAGCCTTTTATAATGTCTGTAATTTATCAGCCTTTGATTAGGTTTTCGTAATCGTCCTCAGGCATTGGCTTTGCACAATAGAACCCTTGAATTTTATCGCAATGCATTTCTTTCAACAAATCGTATTGATTTTTTGTTTCAACACCCTCTGCCGTAACCGACATTTGAAGTGTATGTGCAAGCGATATTGCACTCGATACAATAGCTTTTGACTTGTCGTCTGTTTCGAGTTTATCGACAAAACGTTTGTCAAGTTTAACTATGTCGCAAGGCAGAAGATTAAGCATATTAAGTGAAGAATATCCGCTGCCGAAGTCATCAAGCAAAACTTTAATTCCATGCTTTTTACATTGCTTTGTAAGCGAAATAAGTAAGCTTTCGTTTTCTGCAAGAATACTTTCGGTAAATTCAATTTCAATCAGATTTAGCGGTATTCCGTACTTTTCAACCGTCTTGATATGATCCTCAACAAAGTTTTCGTCCAATAACTGCAAGAGCGATACGTTTACCGATATTGGCGAAACGTCATAGCCCAAATCAAGCCATTTTCTGATTTTGGCACAAGTTTCTTCAAGTACATATTTGTCAAGCTTAATAATATCGCCGTTCTTTTCAAACAGCGGTATAAACATACCCGGTGAAATTATTGTTCCGTCAGGTTTTTGCCAACGTACAAGTGCCTCTGCACCGTCAAATTTGTTTGCGTTAATATTGAATTTAGGTTGGAAATAAACCTTAAATTCTTTGTTTTTAATAGCATCATCAAATCCGTTTTCAATCGTTTTCTGCATCATAATATCATCACGTTGCTTTGAAGAATATATTGCATATTGCGATTGTGAGGACTGCCCTTTTAAATGCTTTTGTGTTGTTCTTGCACGATTAAGCATTGAATTTATATTCATATCTCTGTCGTCCACAAGATAAATTCCGACAGATACCGTCATATTATATATACCGCCTGCCGGACTGTATAATTTAAGCGAGTTAAAGAAATCTGCGCAAGCGTTATCTAACGACTTCGTATTTTCGTATGTGATTAATGCGACAAAGTGGTCGTCAAAAATTCTTGAACACAATTCTTTTTCCTCAAGTCGCTTATAAATGGCAGACCACAAAAATTTTAAAGCTCTGTCGCCTTCGTCATCACCGAAAAAGTCATTGATATATTGGAAATTGTTTATATCAAGGTTAATTAAAGCATAATTTTCATCGGGATTGTCTTTCAGTGTTTTCTCAGCCTCAAAAACAAATTTTGTATATGACATACCGCCTGTAAGACTGTCAACGTAAGCCATTTCCTCAAGCTGTTTTTGACCGGTGGCTTTTGCTTTTATTGCCGTATGCAATAGGTAGAAAAATACGATTAAGCAAAATACGATGAACAGGTAACAGCATATAAGAATTTGAGTTGTGTACTTTGTCACAACGGTTTTCGGCACAACGGTAAGTATGTACCAGTCGTTTATGTTAAGCGGTGTATAATAAATGTATTTTTCAATGCCGTTGAGCATTATTATTCCGTTTGATTTACCTTCTTTTAAATCGGCTTGCATTTGCTGTATGGCACTGTCATTTTTGCTTGACGCTTGACTCATTTCGTCAAACAGATTGTCGAATGTCAATCCGAATGAACCGTTATGAGATGAACCGACAATTCTTTTTCCGTCACTGTCAATGACGTAAGAATATCCTTCGTTTTCAAATGTAGGAGTTGAAATCGAATCTGCATATCGGGAAGTCAGATATGTAGAGAAAATTACGAATTTATTTTCGCCGTCTATTCTTATGGGTGTAGTGCATACAAGAAATGTAAAATTATTATATGAATCGCAAAAGAATTTAGTTTCTTTGCTGCTCAAAGCCTCTTTTGTATTAGGAGATTGCGATAAGTCGATTTCGACTCCGTTTATGTCGGTAAGCTTGCCGTCAGGCGTTACAATTCCTAAAAGATGCTGTTGATCATCAATTCGGCTATGCTTTAAAAATGTAAGAATATCGTCAAAAGAGGCATAACCCAATTTTTCTATATAAGATGCCGCATTTTCTATGATTTTTGCATCTCTTCCGAGTTCAAGACTGAAAATAGTCTGATTTTGGTGTGAAATTTCAGAAAGAGTAGAAATCGTTCGTTGATTTGCCGCATAGGTAATATAACTGGCATAGCTGATTATAACAATAGCAATAGTGACAAGCAGGGCAATTGGAAGTCTCAATCTTTTTGATATTGTTTTTTTATACGTATATTCTGTGCCTCCCCAAAAAAGAAAATATGAATAATTAATTATAAGTATAATTATATTATCATAATAGGCAGAACAGTGCAATAATTTCAAATAAAAAAACACATATAAATGTGTTTTTTTGGAGATTTTACACTAATATATATCCGATAATGAGTCGATGTTTGTGCGGTCAAACATAATCGGGTCGCCGAGTATTATTTCGCTTGCATTGTCCTTGTCAGCGGTGATTGTCTTTTCGCCGAGTGAACCGGCGGTAAATGTTTCACCTATGCTGCCTGTTATTTCATTTTCGTCAAGGGCTTTAAGCGTGTAGGCGGTAAGGTAGCCGAGATCGGTCGTATTCCATATGTACAATCTGTCGCACGTTCCGTCTTTTATGTATTCGGATAATTCACTCGGAAAACCAAGTCCTATAAGATTTACATCCTTGCCGGATTCTTTAAGCGCTTTGGCGGCGGAACTCAAGCCTATTGTCGTAGGAACGATAATAGTTTTAATAGCGTCATTTTGCAAAAGATATTGTGTTTCCGTGTAAGATTTGGTTGCATCATCATCGCCGTAAGCTATTTCGATAAGAGGCATATTGCTGTATTTTTTGGGATTTTCTTCTATTTCGAGCTTTAGATAGCGTATCCATTGATTTTGATTCGGTGCACTGCCTGTGGAAGTTAAAATCGCAAAACCGCCTTCACCGTTTGAAACGTCATACGCACTCTTTATAAAATTTCGTCCGAGTACTTCCGGATCGGCTTGTTGAATATGTGTTTTTCGTGAAATTGAATTTACGGGTGCATCAACCGATATTACTTCAATGCCTGAATTCAGAGCCTCGGTAAGTGAAGATTCAAGTGCGTCGGCATCGTTGGCGGAAATGGCGATTCCGTCCACGTTATTATCTATAAGTTCATTTATAATTTCAATTTGTTTGTCAGCGGTTGCGGAAGTCGGTGCTTTGTAAACCGCCTCAATGCCGATTTCGTTGCAAGCGGTTTCAAAACCCTCAAAAACTTTTTGGTTGTAAGGATTTTGTATATCTTTTCCGACAAAAGCATAGACGGTTTCATTTGCTGATTTCTCCGAAGGAGAAGGAGTCGATTCGCTCTGCGGAACAGAACACGCAGTAAGCAATGAAATGCTTATCGCCAATATAGGGGGAATTGAAATTAACTTTTTTATATATTTCTTCATAAGTGTTTCCTCCTCTAAGTTATACATTTTATATTAGTAATATTATACACCATAAAAACATAAAAATAAATATAAATATCAGTCAAAAATAACCAAAAAAAATCTTTTTTAAAAAAATAAAAATTTTTTTTGAAAAAGTGTTGACAAAGTAAAAAAGGTCTGCTATAATAGTCAATGTTGTTGGCCGACACAACAGGTCAGCGCAAATGGGAGTTTAGCTCAGCTGGGAGAGCGTCTGCCTTACAAGCAGGATGTCACAGGTTCGAGCCCTGTAACTCCCACCAAATACACTTTATGAAAATAAAGTGTTATGGCCCGGTAGTTCAGTTGGTTAGAACGCCAGCCTGTCACGCTGGAGGTCGTGAGTTCGAGCCTCATCCGGGTCGCCATATGCCTTTGTAGCTCAGTCGGTAGAGCAAGGGACTGAAAATCCCTGTGTCGGCGGTTCGATTCCACCCGAAGGCACCACTTCACAATTCTATGAATTGTGAAAAATGCGGGAGTGGCTCAGTGGTAGAGCGTCACCTTGCCAAGGTGAACGTCGCGAGTTCGAATCTCGTCTTCCGCTCCATTTACTACAAGACAAAAGACGCAAAAATATGCGTCTTTTGTTATTTGTATCCGGCGCCATAGCCAAGTGGTAAGGCAGAGGTCTGCAAAACCTTTATTCCCCAGTTCAAATCTGGGTGGCGCCTCCAATAAGGAAGATGCTGCGGCTTAAGAATATACTTAGGTCGCAGCATTTTTTATATAAAATTTGATTTTGGTATGGTGGTATGATATGAAAACGATAAAGAAATTTTTTGCCATACTTTTGATATTAGCAATAGGAATAGCCGTGATTAATTCGCAGACAGACTTTTTCTTGAATTTCGGAAGTTATGTTCCGTATCTTAAAGAAAATTGTCCAGAGGTTACGGATTCGGTTTCGGCATTGTCCGAACGGCTTTCGAGGGTGACGGATTATATTCCTACACCGTCCGAGCTTATGGCAATGATAAAACAGGAGGATTTACCTATTGATCCGTCAGATGTGGCGGTCAATGCGTATATACAGAACAGTCCTATGCTTTCGTTTTATCCGAACGAAAATATTTCTATGATTGCGGATTATGACAGAATACAGATATTCGGAATTGTCGGCTCAAGAAGTAAATCAAATTTGATTGTGGCATTTATCGATGAAAACGGTGAAACGCTTGAACAGGTTTCGATTACGGCAAATTCCGAAAATAGTTTCAATAAAACAATATCAATTCCGAAAACGGACGGCTCATCTATAGGTGTTGACGTGTATACCGGTGATAAGCCTTACGGACAGTTTGAAAGCTGGGCGTATAATTATGTAAAACTTGTGCGTGACGGCAACGGCGGTTGGGTTATCGAACAGTCACCTGTGTTTGAACATAATAAGGCTATGTATGAAAAGGATAAATCAATTAAGGAGGCACTTAAATACACCGCGTCTGTACAGTCAAACAGTGACAGTATAATCTCTATCGCCGAACAGCTTACGGCGGATAAAACGACAGACTATGAAAAAGTGCTTGCGTTGCACGATTGGATATGTTCTTATATGTATTATGACGTTGACAGCCTTGCAAGTGACGAGGCACCGCCGTATTACGCAACGGATATAGTAAAGAGCCGTAAGGCAGTGTGTCTTGGTTTTGCAACGCTTATGGCGTCGCTGTGCAGAAGTATTGATATACCGTGTAATGTCGTGTCGGGATACGCACTTGGTGTCGGTAATGATACCGCGTGGACAGACATAAGTATTGCAACTGACGAACAAAATCACGCATGGAATGAAGTTTACGTTGACGGCAGGTGGATGATTGTCGATACAACATGGGATTGTGCAAATAAAATCGAAAACGGTGAAATGAATAAGGGCGAAGTTTCACATTTGTATTTTGACGCAAATTTGCAGTTCTTCTCAAATAATCATAAAATATTGGAATACTCAAAAAGAAGATAATAAACGTGCGTAGGGGCGATTGTCGGTCGCCCCTACGGAGTTGTGTGGTGCATTGGGGTATGGTACGAAAAAGGGACGTCGAGGGTGCTGTCCCGTACGCAAAACTTTATGTTTGTAGGGGCGATCATTGGTCGCCCGATGAAAAGCAAATAATAGATAAGAGAGAATGGAGAAAAGAGCCACCCCACAGACGGCTACGCCGCCGGCTCCCCCTCAATGGGAGCCACACGAAAGCCTCTCCTTGAGGAGAGGTGTTACGAAGTGACGGAGTGGTGGTAGAGCCACCCCACAGTCAACTGCGTTGCCGGCTCCCCCTTAAAGTGAGAGCTATAGGGCGACCAATGGTCGCCCCTACGGAGATTCGTGGTGCATTGGGGTATGGTACGAAAAAAGGGATGTCGAGGGCGCCGTTCCGTACGCAAAACTTTATGTTTGTAGGGGCGATCATCGGTCGCCAGAGTGGCAGATAAGAGCGAAAAGAGAAAAGAG